>JAAUYH010069538.1_pt1 | contig 32291 bp, 26 predicted proteins | sample 7278061 | NCBI WGS metagenome assembly JAAUYH01 (sample SAMN14350203, study PRJNA611818) | marine sediment metagenome | isolation source: surface marine sediment (0.6m) | place: French Polynesia: Moorea | collected 2018-08 | reverse complement strand
CATCTTTGTACCAGTATGACTCTTTACGAAGAATTCTTACTTTAGAACCGCGTTTGATTGCCATATTTTTTTTTTGATTAAATGACTTTAAATAACAAAATACTATTGGATAGCAACTTAGCGGTGATAATTTTAAGTTTTATTGCAAATTTTGCCATTGTAATCGGACAAAATGGGCAGAACGTCCCCACGTATCAACAGTTTGAGCGATTTCTTCGATTTTGAGATTGAAAGGGATGGCGGTTGTGATGTATTTTTGCACGGACATCCCAATTTCTGGTGCGAAATAGGAAGCTGTCATCGTAGCTAAACTCATTCCTAATAGTTGTCCAATGGGTTCTCGTGGTAGTAGTAAGTGAGTTGTCACAACCATTCCTGTGGTTAATGCTATGGCGACAGAAGAGTTTGTCCCACAGCGAGGATGTAATGCTAAATCCCAATCCCCTCGTTGAAGACGGGTTAAAGCGATTCTTACTGCTTGTCTCAGTTTGAGAGGATTAATATCCCCGTAGAGAAAGAAACCTTTTTCTGTAGATAGTCCTCCGATAGTCTCGTTATCTTCTGTTGGGGTTTTACTTTTGTCTAGACTGCTGAGTACCCAAACTGTTGCGTGTTCTAAAGCGTGTACTTGACGCAACATCAAAAAGTCTTTCAAACCAGGAATAAATCCTAATTGCTGGAGTAGTTCACTATCTTGAGTTTGACGGGGATAAAACCAGTCCCAAGAGTTACAGTTAGTGGCATCACTCATAGTTTCATAAACCCAACATTATGATTTGGTTAATTAGATTTAGTTTAGCGATAACAAGGGGTTACTGGTTGTTCTATGGTTAAATATAAATCTGAATGTTGATGCAGTATTACTCATAGCTATTGGCTATTTTTGGTGAATTAGCTTAATCTCGCAGAAGCCTCACGTCTGTACTCGGAAATCCTCAGCGTGAGATGAATGCGAGAAGACAACTATGCTAGAGTACTTTATAGTCAATTACTTTAGTTCATAAATACTAATAAACAAGAATGTCTAAAATGCTTGATACTAAATTTTGGGTTTCTAGCCTGTTAGGGGGATTCCTGGCTTTCTCTTTGGCTGCTTGTGGAGGAGGAGAAGTAGGTAATTCTACTGCAACCACCAGTCGTTTAGATACGATTAAAAGTCGCGGTAATCTAATCTGTGGTGTTAATGGACAATTACCTGGATTTAGTTTTGTTAATCAAAATGGCGAATATTCGGGGATGGATGTGGATATTTGTCGCGCTGTAGCTTCTGGTTTGTTTGATGACCCATCAAAAGTAGAATATCGTGATCTCAGTGCACAGGAACGTTTTACCGCAGTTCAGTCGGGGGAAGTAGATTTACTGAGTCGTAACACTACTTGGACGATTAGTCGTGATACTTCTGTGGGTATGGAGTTTGCTCCTACTACTTTTTATGATGGTCAGGGAGTTATGGTTACTAAAGCTAGTGGTATTCAAGCACTCCAAGATATGGAGGGTAAGTCTGTATGTGTTTTAGCTGGAACAACCAATGAGCAAAACTTCGCAGATAGGATGCGTAAACTAGGAGTCAATTATCAACCAGTGGTTTTTGAAGATACTGATGCTGTTTTTGCTGCTTATGAACAGGGTAGATGTGAGGCTGTTAGTAGCGATCGCTCTCAATTAATTGCTAGACGGGTAGTTTTAGGCAATCCTGACGAGCATGAGGTATTAGGAGCAGTAATCTCGAAAGAACCTTTAGGCGCGCTAGTCGCCAATGGTGATGCTAGATGGTTCGATGCAGTGAAATGGATTATATATGCTTTAATTCAAGGAGAGGAGTTTGGCATTAGTTCTGAGAATATTGCTAGTTTTGAGAATTCTGAAGACCCTCAAATTAGACGCTTTTTAGGGCAAGAAGGTAATCTAGGAGAAGATATGGGATTACCTAATGATTTTGCAGCTAGAGTTATTAAAAATGTGGGTAATTATAGTGAAGTTTATGAGCGCAATATTGGTCAGCCTTTTGATTTAGATAGAGGTTTAAATGAACTGTGGACAAATGGCGGTTTGTTGTATTCTCCTCCTTTTAGATAAGCTTGGTGCTTGGCAATAATGCTATACAAACAAAATCCGTCTTCACGGATTTTTACTATGAGAGTCTATAATAAATTGGCTGGATTTAGCAGATCTAGGTTAAAAAATCCTTTTTACTTAACTATGTTTAAAATATCATCACCAAACTTATTATCTATCAATCAACCAATTCACTGGCGAAAGCTAATCTCAGATATCATTCTTATTGCTTTATTGAGTGGTCCAGTTGCAGCACCTTTTTTGGCTGCAACTGGACTGTTTCCCTTGGGGATAATTGCTAAGATAATCTATTTTATGGGTGGTCATGTTTGTCCTCAACCAGAAATGGGCTTAATGCTAACATCTCCCCATCTTATGGCAGTATGTATGCGTTGCTATGGACTGCTTTTAGCTTTACTAACTACTAGATTTTTGTATGCTAGCAATCAAGGAAGGGGTTTTTATTGGTTACATCAATATCGCCTTGTAGGAGCAGCGATCGCAACTAGCTTAACTTTTGCTTATCCTGTAGAAATGCTCGCTCAAATCCTTAACTTGTGGGAATACAACAATGTAGTTGTCACCATATTCGGTTATCTTACTGGTTTGGGTATCGGTTTATTTATAGTGCCTGTTTTATATCGTTCCAAAAATCTCTCAACCAAAGGCGAAAATTAAAGTTTTGTTACTCAGTAATTATAACCTGATAATTATTAGTAGAATTTTCCTCGTAGGTACCAATCCAAATTTTATAGCGACCTTGTTGCCACTGACCTTCTATAACTGGGTTAGTAGTCTCAGAGTCATCATTACACCAAACACCCCCTGGTCCTTGCACTAAGATAGTTGCATCGTTGTTACTTTCTACTTCTATTTTGAGAAAGTCAAAGAAATCTCGTAAAACTAGAATGTAATTGGGTTGACGATTGACATACCCATCACAATAACCAGTTGCAGTTTCTGAGGTGTGGGCAATTTCTGTAGCTTTTAATTTTCCTCCAGCGATCCCATCTAAAACTAGGGGGTTAGGATTGAACTTATGGTCTAAAGTAATGTTAGTAGCTATCTGTTGAGCAGAAACACAAGCCGAACCCAACAAACTGGCTAGAATACTCACAGTACTAATAAAACTAATTTTTCGCTTCATAAATTACTCGCATTTATACTAATTTTAGTAACTAGGGAATCATAATTTTTGTATTACATCCTTTATTAGTTGACCTATGACCAATCTATTTTGTTCCACTTTTCTCCATGTTTACCTGACAAATTAGTTTAAATTTTTCTTCTAGAATTTCGCTCTTGTAAAGCAGTTGTAATTAGGGTGATAGCAGTTAAGGGAATTACAAAAAATAACATCACTGTATTGTAAATAGGCAAACTATTGTGATTAACTGCATCTAAAATTAAATAGCCAGTATAAGTTAGATAATAAAAAATAAACAAGAATCCCTCCCAACGATTAATACGACTACCAGAATAAAAAATCGGCAGACAAGCAAAAGCTACAGCGATCGCCACAGGAATATCAAAGGCGATCGCTGTAGCAGAAACATTAATGCCATTAGGTGCAACTATCCCAGCTAATCCTAAAACTGCCAAAATATTAAAAATATTACTTCCCAGCACATTTCCTACCGCAATATCTCGCTCACCACGAATACTCGCAACCAGAGAAGTAGCCAATTCAGGGAGAGATGTACCAAAAGAGACAACAGTCAAGCCAATCATCAATTCACTTATACCCAAAGCCCTAGCAATTTCAGTTGCAGAATTCACTAAAAAACGAGAACCCAATACTAATAAAGCTGCACCAACAAGAATAAGTAATATATTTTTCCCTAGCACCAAAAGGGAACTATTCCCAGAAAAAGCATACTCTGCCACAAATTCATCGTTACTAAAACTATCCTCTTGCCTCCTACTCTGATAAATTAGGGAGAAAGTGTATGCCACCGCACCAATAAACAAAATAATTCCATCGACTCGATTGACTTTTCCATCCAGTCCAAAGATAAACAGTAAAACTGACACCCCAATCATAATTGGTACATCAGAACGAATTATCTGTCTGCTGACAACTAAAGGAGTTACGACCGCAGATAAACCTAGAATCAGTAAAATATTGAGGATATTACTCCCAACAGCATTACCAATAGCAATATCTGGTTGTCCTGCAAAACTAGACATCACACTTACTGCCATTTCTGGTGCGCTAGTACCATAAGCAACGATAGTCAGCCCAATTATCAGAGGCGATATTCCCAATATTCCAGCTAGAATCGATGCTCCTTTAACTAATAATTCCGCACCCACTACCAAAAGGATAAAGCCCCCTACCAAAAATACAAAAGTTATTAGACTCATAAAATGAAGATAAATACTTAAGTCTGCCAAATCTGACGAGCCATACAATACCCTATAGTGTATCTTCCTAGACTAAGGGATAATTGGGAAATATCTTAAAGAGATGTGACATTTTCCTGGCAAAAGTAGATGAAATCTACGTTTCATCATCTCTTGACATTCTCCCACTTTTACACTTATGGGTATAACGGGGAAAGCACCTAAAGGCTTAGTAACTTAAATAACATGGTCATTTTAATCTCTTAGATTGCTATCTAATTAAAGATGAAACAGAAGTGGAGCCAGCTTTAGTGTGGGATATGATTAAATTTGACTAATAACTTCTAAAAATGTTAAACCAAAATCTGTAACTTTTTTTACAATAGGTAGTAATGGTTTTAAATTTATCTAGTTCTTAATAGTTTTTGAATCAATTTTTCCCAGTGAAATTGTATCCTCAATTACTATCTTGCCTTCTTTCTCCAAACTAGAATTTTTCCTCAAGCATAACTCAACCAATTAATGCTAATTAATCGTTATGAGCAATACTCGGCGCGAAGAACAAAAATTCAATAACTCACTACCAAAACTCCCACACTTCAAATTAGCTCCCTTAACTTCTTGTTTAGCCAGAGAACTACTGTTTCAATGGTGTAAGCAACCTATAGGAGAATCAGTTTCAGCAGCAGATATCATAGAAGACTTGGGAGTCAAACACAGTGACAAGAATAGTAAGATAATAGCGTTTTTAGAAAAAACGGCCAAAAATACAACTTTAACTTCAGGGCTGTTATTAAAAATTGAAAATTTACAAGCACGGCAGACTTCACCTCAACTGACATACTCAAAAACGGAACTAGAGACAGCAGCTAATACGATCGAGAAATGGTTTCAGTCCCCTGGAGTTCCTCATTTTTCTACTTCTTTAATGCAGTTATCAGCAAAAGTTAAATTTTTACGCAGCCACACCGTAAATAAAATACGTTATTATCTGACTCGATTATGGCAGAAAGCAGGTACTAAACCACTACTCAATCTTTTAGAAGAATTAGAATATTCCTTGCAAGATGCTGCTGAAGAATACTATAGGGTGAAGCAAAAGTACCTATTTAAACAAAATTCTGCTAGGCGTGCCTATAATAAATTGTCTTCTAAATTAGATACAGACAAAAAGAATCGAATCGAAAATTGGGAATCAGCATGGAAAGCAATTAAATTAACATATCAATTTAGAGTAAAAGCGCAAATTTATCACTTTGCACACCAACTAGTTACCCAGTTAGTTGAGCAAATAAAAATGTATTGTAAATCATTGACCTCAACTAATAAATTGCTGGAAGATTTACAAGTTTGGTTCGCGGAACAAAATCCTTTACAGCCCGCTTTATTACCTTCTCTTTTAGTTCATATTGCCAACGAAGTTGATTTTTATGAGTTAAGAAATCAATTTGAAAAGCAAACTGGTCATTTTCTTAATCAATGGGGTACTGCTTCTTCAATTTCTCAAGAACTTCTGAAAGAAAAAATAGTTACTTTTGTCAGACCGATCGCCATTAAAATTTACACTAAATCTTGTCGTCAAGCCTTGGCTTTAAGTTCTTGAATTCTATTAATTACTATCCTGCAATAAACTCGATAAAATTAACAATAATTAGCATTACAAAACCAACAACTAAATAATGAAAAAACTGAATCAGAAATATAGTTCTGAATACATCGTATGTAGCAATTGTAGCTATGAAGCTAATGAAAAAGATTTGACTAAATGTGAAATATGTGGTCATCCCTTATCTGTGACCTTAACTGTAATTGAATCTCCCAAAAAACTGCAATTAGTCTCCCAAAAACGCTCCCTTAAACCATCAAGATTAATCTCACCTCTATTATTATTAATTGCTGGGGGAGGATTGTTGTTATCTCTTAATGAGGTTTTATTCACAAATAATAAACAACAAATAGTTTCCCATAGCCAAAGTAATCATAGTCAAAAATTACAAAAAATAACTCTTTTAGGAGATACCTTTAGTGGCTACAGTACTTTTCGCGCTGCCAAATTTCAGGAAAAGCTGAAAGAATTAGGATTAAACCTAAACTATCAAGATGAATTCGATCAAGCTAAACGAGCTAGTCTATTAAATCAGAATCAAGCGGATTTATTGGTCACTACCCTCGATCAATTTTTACAGCAAAAGCCTCAAGGTAAAATCGTGGGGATGCTAGATCGTACCATAGGTGCTGATGCTATAGTACTTAATACCCCACAATATCCTGAACTCAAATCCTTGATTGATTTGAAAAGACTAGTTAAACAACACAGAACCAAAATAGAAGAATTTAGTCTAGCTTATGCAAGAGATACTCCTAGTGAATATTTAGCTCTAGTTCTTGATACTAAATTTGATTCGTTTAACCTCTCAGATTTTAAGCTCCAAGAAGTAGCGGATGCTTCTGATGCTTGGGAAATACTACAGAACCCCCAAGAAAATGTTGCAGTAGCAGTGCTTTGGGAACCCTATGTTACCGAAGCTAGAAACCAAGGCTATACAGTAGTACTTTCCAGTCAAGATGCTCCTAAATCTATGATTGATGTTATTGTAGCCAGCGATCGCTTGATCGAATCTCAACCCGATATCATCACCAAATTTTTAGCAGCCTACTATCGAGTAATAGATAGTAATTTTAGAGAACCCTCTTACCTAAAACAACAAATTGCCAAAGATGGGAATTTGTCCCCTCCTCAAGCTATGTCGGTTCTCAAAGGAATTGATTTTTTTACCTCCATCGAAGCTAAAAATTGGATGGAAGATGGCACTTTAGCACAACGAATTCGATCTATAGCTGCAACTTTAGTCTTGACAGGAAGAATGAATCAAGTTCCATCCCAACCGCAAGATTTATTTACCTCTCAATTTGTCAATGAGGCTGCTAGTAGTACAGAAACTTTAATCAGTTTGATTCGTGCTGATAATCCTGATTTAGCGGAGCGATTAGCAGGGAACTATGTAACGATTCCTATGCCCAAAATTTCCGCCAACCAGATTCAGAAAACATCAGATATTGGTAACTTGCAAGTTAAAGGAGAGGTTTTATTTGATGGTGGTTCGACAACTCTATCGAATCAAAGTCAGAAAACTCTAGATAAATTAGCCCAAGAAATTAGGGAATTCAACGAACAGACAGTAGGTATTGTTGTTATTGGTCATACTTCTAAAGATGGCTCTGCATCTGCTAATCTCAAACTCAGCCAACAAAGAGCGCGAATAGTAGCTCAGGCTTTACGAGATCGCGGTTTAAAGCATAAAATTACTGCTGAAGGCAAAGGTTTTTATCTACCTTTATCAAAAGTACCTCCAGATGACCCCCGTCAGCAACGTACTGAAATTCGCTTAGTGCGGATTAAATAGATACTAATACCTTAAAATTATTGAGTTGGTTAATGGAATTTGATTCGTTTAACATTTGAGATTTTAAAATCCGAGAAGTTACAGACGCTTCTGATGCTTGGGAAATGCTGAGTAAACCTGAAGAAAATGTTGCAGTAGCAGTACTTTGGGGAACCCTGTCTTACTTCAGCCAAAAAGCAAGGTTATACAACCTACTAAAACCAATTAATTAAAGCATGGGGGGCGATTTGGCTCTAGATGAGGAGGGTAATTTAGGACTACCAATCTTCGCTTCTTATCAAATAGCTTTAACTTTACTTTTTTGGGACAAAAAGCTAAAAGTATTCAGGTTAATAAACTCAGAAGAGTTCATCTATCCTATTTTATCATTCTGTCTGCGATCGCTATTTAAAATTGATGACATCCCCTAGACACTCGTACCTTACAATAAGATACAATACATTACCATTAAAAAAAAATCTTAAAAAAAAAATCGGGGATCGCCAGATAATGCTCTTAAATTAAAATAGCAATTAAAAATACCAGTGAAAATATACCATTGTGCCAACCAACTATTTATTTATTATTTAGTTGGTTAATCCAATAGGAATATATCGCCAATTATTGATAGCAATAATAAATTGCTTTTGAGACAGTAATTGGCTTTGCCCAACCCAATTTTTGAATCAGCGTTGATTAATAAAATGGATAAGCTAAATCGGGAAATTGGCTCTGAATACATTGTATGTCATCATTGTGGTTATGATGCTAACGAAAAAGATTGTATTAAATGTCAATATTGTGGTACACCTCTATCTTTGAATTCAGGAGGGATAGAATCTGAACCTGAATTTGAACAACAAGAGCTAAATCAGCAATTAAAGCCCCAAAACAACTCAGTTAAAAAATCAAATTTTTTATTACCTCTACTGTCATTATTAATTTTAGGTGGAGGATTATTTTTGGCAATTAATCAAGTATTAGTCACAAATAATAAAAATCAAACAGTTACTAATAACAGAGCTAATTCTAATGCAAGATTACAAAAAATCACTCTTCTAGGAGATACATTTAGTGGCTACAGTACTTTTCGCGCTGCCAAATTTCAGGAAAAGCTGAAAGAAGTAGGATTAAACCTAAACTATCAAGATGAATTCGATCAAGCTAAACGAGCTAATCTATTAAATCAGAATCAAGCAGATTTATTTGTTACTACCCTCGATCAATTTTTACAGCAAAAGCCCAAAGGTAAAATCGTGGGTATGCTAGATCGTACCATAGGTGCTGATGCGATAGTACTTAACACCCCACAATATCCTGAACTCAAATCTTTGATTGATTTGAAAAGACTAGTGGAAAAATCCAATAATCAAGGCAATCGATTTAGTCTAACTTATGCAGGAGATACTCCTAGTGAATATTTAGCTCTAGTTCTCGATACTAAATTTGATTCGTTTAACTTACTAGATTTTAAAATCAAAGAAGTTCCAGATGCTTCTGATGCTTGGCAACTGCTACAGAATCCTCAAGAAAATGTTGCAGTTGCAGTACTTTGGGAACCCTTTGTGAGTGAAGCCAGAAAGCAAGGTTATACAGTAGTACTTTCCAGTCAAGATGCTTCTAAATCTATTATTGATGTTATTGTAGCCAGCGATCGCTTGATCGAATCTCAACCCGATACCATCACCAAATTTTTAACAGCTTACTATCGGATAATTGATGGTAATGTTCGAGAACCCTCTTACTTAAAACAACAAATTGCCGAAGATGGTAATTTGTCTTCTTCTCAAGCTGTATCAGTTCTCAAAGGAATTGATTTTTTTACCTCTGTCGAGTCTAAAAATTGGATGGAAGATGGCATTTTAGCACAACGAATTCAATCTATAGCTGCGACTTTAGTCTTGACAGGAAGAATGGATGAAGTTCCCTCAACACCGCAAGATTTATTTACCTCTAAATTTCTCAATGAGGCTGCTCGTAATACAGAAACTTTAATCGGTTTGATTCGTGCTGATAATCCTGTGTTAGCTGATCGATTAGCAGGTAAACAAACCACAATTCCTACTCCCACAATTTCTCCTAGCTCCATCAAGCAAGCACCAGATATTGGTAATTTACGGGTTAGAGGAGAGGTTTTATTTGATCTTGGTTCGACAAATCTATCGGATCAAAGTCAGCAAACTCTAGATCAATTAGCCCAAGAAATTGGAGAATTTAATGAACAGACAGTAGCAGTTATTGTTATTGGTCATACTTCTAAAAGTACCTCTGAACCTGCTAATCTCAAACTGAGTGAAGCAAGAGCGCAAGTAGTAGCTCAGGGTTTACGCGCTCGCGGTTTAAACCATACAATCATACCTGAAGGGAAAGGTTCTTCTCGACTTTTATCAGAAATATCTCCCAATGACCCCCGTCAGCAACGAACCGAAATTCGCTTGGTGCGGATTAATTAGGCTTTTTGCCTAAATCCCAAAAACCTTCAAAAATGATCATGATTTTAATTTAATTACTGCTGAATTGGTAGGGTTTGGCATTGCCCATACCCTACCGTAACATCGAATATCATTACCTAATTAGTAACACCCAAAATTTAAACAGAAGTCAAAGGCTTCTCTTCTAGCAAACAAGCTACAGGATTATCCGCTTCTGAAGGAGGAACAACTTGCCAGAATTTGCCTAAATAACTATCCCAGTTATCTAAAATCTCCTGACCTTTCTTACTACCAGTTTTCTCGATATGAGCAGTAATCATGGATTTTAATTGTTGTTTTCCAGCTTCAGAAATAATCCGTTGAATCTTAACAATTTCAGGGTTAACTTTTTTCGGGAAAGAGCCATCTTCATCCAGGAAATAACCAATACCACCAGTCATTCCTGCACCTACATTACGCCCTACTTTACCTAAGACAACCAATACACCACCAGTCATGTATTCACAGCAGTGATCTCCCGCACCTTCGATAACGGCTTTACCAAGAGAATTTCTTACTGCAAAACGCTCACCAGCACGTCCATTAGCATAGAGACTTCCACCAGTCGCACCGTATAAGCAGGTGTTCCCCACAATCACATTATCCGCAGCGTTGTAAGTTGCAGTTGCAGGGGGTTTAATTACGATTTCACCACCGTGCATTCCTTTCCCTAGATAGTCGTTAGCTTCTCCTGTTAGGATCAGGTTCATTCCAGGGAGGTTAAACACACCAAAGCTTTGACCAGCGTGACCGTGGAAATTAAAGGTAAGTTCTCCTTCAAAACCGCTATTGCCGTATAAAGAAGCGATCGCACCAGCAATTCTACCTCCTACGGAACGGTCTGTATTAACTATTTTGATTTCTTTGGTAACTGCACCTTGGTTATTAATGGCGTTAGCAATATCTGCATCAGCTAATAGTTCATCATCGAGGACAGCACCATTACTATGTATGTCTCCATGTTCTAACCAAGAGCGGTCTGCTTTCACATCGGGTAAGTTAATTAAACAATCTAGGTTCATTCCCTGGGTTTTGGTTAACTGGACATTGTCTCTTTGTACTAATAAGTCAGCACGACCGATAATGTCTTTGAGAGAGGCATAGCCCAATCTAGCCAGGAGCGATCGCACTTCTTCGGCAATGAAATAGAAGAAGTTAACTACATGATCAGGAATACCTGTAAATCTGGCTCGTAAAGCTTCTTGTTGAGTAGCCACTCCTACAGGACAAGTATTCAGGTGACAGACTCGTGCCATGCGACAACCTTCTGCAATCATGGCAATAGAGCCGAAACCATATTCTTCTGCACCCATGAGGGCTGCCATTATAACATCCCAACCAGTTTTTAAACCCCCATCAGTCCGTAACACAACGCGATCTCGTAACTGATTTTCTAGTAGTACTCTATGTACTTCAGTTAAACCTAATTCCCAAGGCAGACCAGCGTGTTTAATAGAACTTAGGGGAGATGCGCCAGTACCTCCGTCGTGTCCTGAAATTTGGATTACATCTGCACCAGCTTTAGCTACTCCTGCTCCAATTGTCCCGATCCCAATTTCTGCAACTAGTTTTACCGATACTCCAGCTTTGGGATTAATCTGGTGTAAATCGTAGATTAATTGTGCTAAGTCTTCAATAGAGTAGATATCGTGGTGAGGAGGCGGAGAAATCAGTGTTACCCCTGGTTTAGAGCGACGCAAGCTAGCAATATATTCACTAACTTTTTTTCCTGGTAACTGTCCTCCCTCTCCTGGTTTTGCACCTTGGGCGACTTTAATTTCTAGTTGTTTTGCACTCATTAGGTATTCTGGAGTTACACCAAAACGACCCGAAGCCACTTGTTTGATAGCAGAGCTAGCAGTATCACCATTTTGAAGACCTTTGAGATGGGGGAAGGTAGCAGAATTCCCTTCTGCATCCACATCATCTAAGATTTTAAAGCGAACCATATCTTCTCCCCCTTCTCCCGAGTTGGATTTACCACCCATACGGTTCATGGCTATCGCCAATGTCTCATGAGCTTCTCTAGATAAAGAGCCGAGGGACATTCCTCCAGTACAGAAGCGTTTAACAATGGATTCTACGGATTCTACTGATTCTAAGGGGATAGATTCGCGACCGCTCTTTAAATCTAATAAATCTCTTAATGCTGTTGCGGGGCGACCTTCTAAGTATTGTTGGTATAGTTCGTAATGGTCATATTGCTTACTCCGCACTGCTTGATGCAAAGCTTTAGACATTTCAGGACTATTCATGTGATATTCTCCACCCCGTCTATAAGCAATAAAGCCAAAGTTTTCTAGCTTCTTACTTTGTAATTCAGGAAAAGCTCTTTGATGAATTGTCATTACTTCTTGGGCTAATTCCTCAATAGTCAATCCCCCTAAACGGGAAGTTGTCCCCACAAAGCACAGATTAACTAAATCCATTCCCAAGCCCACAGCCTCAAAGATTTCCGCTCCGTGATAGGAAGAAAGTAAAGAAATTCCCATTTTAGACAGAATTTTGAGTAAACCAGCTTCTACCGCTTTACGATAGTTTTTTTGCGCCTGTGCTAGAGAAACCGACTCAATTTTCCCATTTTCCATCAATTTCTGGGTTTTGGGACTATTCCACCACTGACGGACACTTTCCCAAGCCAGATAAGGACAAACAGCAGAAGCACCATAACCTACCAAGCAAGCATAATGGTGAGTACTCCAACATTGTGCCGTATCCACAATCAAAGAAGTTTTTAAGCGCAAGCCTTGTTTAATTAAGTGGTGATGTACTGCACCCACCGCAGCCAAAGGGGGAATATAGCTATATTCTACACCGATTCCTGGGAAACGGCGATCGCTGATAATTAAAATTTCTGCACCCTCTGTTACTGCTTTTGCTGCTTGTTCGCACAGTTGTTTGATAGCAGTTTCTAAACCTAATGGTCCTGTAGCAATTTCGTATAGAGCAGACAAAGTCTCACTCTTAAAGTCAGAATTCTGCACCAGTTCCAACTCAACATCATTGAGTATCGGACTTTCCAACTTCAGTAAGCGAGCATCTTCAGGTTTAATATCCAGCAAGTTACCCTTTGCTCCCAACTGCATAGAAAGGGACATTACCAAACTTTCTCGCAAGGGATCAATAGGAGGATTAGTTACTTGAGCAAATCTTTGTTTGAAATAGTCATAAAGCAAACGCGCCTTATCAGACAGTACCGCCAAAGGAATATCATCCCCCATACAGTAAGTAGGCTCTTTCCCTTGAATTGCCATAGACTGAATAATCATTTCTACATCTTCTGCGGTATAACCAAAAGCAGTTTGTTGACGTAGTAACTCATCACTATCTAATCCCAACTCACTCTGAGGCTCTTGGGGTTTAATTGTCTGACGATATTGCTGTACCCACTCCCCATAAGGATTTTGCTGTGCAACTCTTTGTTTAATATCCCAATTGTGTAATATTTCTTGAGTCTGAAGATCGACTACAATGGTTTCTCCAGGAGCCAGTCTGCCTTTTTCCAGAATTTCGCTTTCTGGTAATTCTACTACTCCAGTTTCCGAACCTACCACCACATAACCATCTTTGGTAATAGTATAACGAGCAGGACGCAGACCATTACGATCCAAACAAGCCCCCACAGTTTTGCCATCGCTATAAACTAGCAACGCTGGTCCGTCCCAAGGTTCTTGTAAACCACTATAGTATTCGTAAAAATCAGTAATTTCAGGATATTGCTGTAAATCTGGCTGATTCTTATAAGCTTCTGGCACTAGTACCATAGCTGCTTCAGGTAAGCTCCGCCCTGTTCGCACTAGTAACTCCATAGTGCTATCCAAGTTATAGGAGTCACTGTTATGGGTATTCACAATAGGAGTCAAGCCCTCTAGTTCTTCCTTACTCCAGCCAGGAGCTTCTAAATTCTGTTCCCTAGTTGCCATCCAGTTGATGTTACCCAGTAAAGTATTAATCTCCCCGTTATGACCTAACAACCGCATTGGTTGAGCGAATGGCCATTTAGGCATTGTATTAGTACTGAAGCGTCGGTGATATACAACAAAAGCAGTTTCGTATTTTGGATTAGTTAAGTCTTCATAAAACTCTCCCAAAACCTCTGAGCGCACCATTCCTTTATAAACAATTGTGCGACTAGAGAAAGAACATATATAAAAATCATCCGATAACTGCTTGCCTATTCGCGATCGCGCTATATATAATTTATGGTCTAAGTCATCTCCTGTTAAACCCTCTGGGGATGTCACAATTATCTGCTCGATCTGAGGCAGATTTTCCTTGGCTTGTCTTCCCAATACTTCAGGTTTCACTGGCACTATACGCCAACCCAAAACCTCTAAATTTTCGCCTCTAACTACTTCTTCGACAAATTTTTTGCCCGCAATAGATTCTGACTCATCTTGAGGCAAAAATACCATTCCCACACCATAAGCTTCAGGTTGTAATGTCTCTAGTTGCTTATTTTCCCACCAATCCTTCAGCAAGTTATGAGGAATTGCAGTCATTATTCCCGAGCCATCTCCAGAATCTCGATCTGCACTGCATCCCCCACGATGTTCCATACATCCCAAGGCTTTTAAAGCTTGTTCTATCAACTTATGGCTTGCTCTCCCATCCCGATAAGCAATAAATCCCACACCACAAGCATCTCTTTCTTCTACTAACCAACGTTGTCCCTGAAATGGCGATAATGTTTTGGAAGACTCAGCTTGTTTGTGGTTGTTTCTGCTGCTCATTTGATTCATATTTTTTTTTGTCATAGGTTGTATATATTGAGTTACGGAAAAAAATCTCAGGGTAAATTGTTAATACTTACTGATTCTAGTTATTTGTTAGACTTCAAAATATAGCGGTTTCTGGAGTAGATTTTGAAATAAAAGCAGATTATAGAATCTTATCCCAATTACTTTATCTAATGTATTATTTACTCTTAAAGTCGTCTTCAATTAACTAAAATAAGTACTATATTAATACAACTTATTGATGAATTCTGCTTCCCTAGTAACGTACAAGTGTATTAACCCCCCCTAAATAAGAGATTGTATCTGCTGCATCCTATATAATAACGAAAACATTAGGTAAATTTGTCAGATTAGTAACCTACTGTATCTTGAATTACACAATCCGATCCCAGAATTTCGCAGATTGTTTGTTAAATATTCTTCCCAAGCAGTTTTTTCAAACCAATCTAATGACTGAGTATTATTGTATTGTTTGTATCTTAACCTAGAAATTCGTCATCAAGCTCCTAGATATCATGTACAGAATTTAGTGTGGTTGATGAAGTAATTGTAAACCCGTAACCCATAATAAGAATTTTTTGATAAAGATTCCATATAAAGCTCAATATTTATGACTATTGACCTGCTATTTCTTGATTTTTGTTGTTATGGTTGCCTTAAGTAGGAATGAATATTCCACCAATCTACAGATTAGATTCAAACTTCTGAATCAGATTTATTAAGTATATAGACTAGATAAAAATCAAGAAAATGTCCCAATCTCAAACAACTGCACTAGCCATAGAACCAAAACTCAACTTACCTGAGTCTCTCGCTAATCTGGAAGTTGCTGCTACAGAAATTCGTCCTTGGGGTTCTTTCACAACTTTAGAAGAAGGAAAAGGTTACAAAATAAAGCGCATTGAAGTCAACCCTGGACATCGTCTCAGTCTGCAAATGCACCATCACCGCAGCGAACATTGGATAGTAGTATCAGGCACTGCTAAGGTCACTTGTGGTGAAGAGGAAATGATTTTAAGTAGTAATCAATCTACCTACGTTCCCCAGTGTACTAGTCATCGCCTAGAAAACCCAGGAGTAATTAAATTAGTCCTGATAGAAGTTCAAAATGGTGAATATCTAGGAGAAGATGATATTATTCGTTTCCAAGATGATTACTCTCGTAAATAACCACAGTAGGTGACTATTTTGTTGTAGGATCTGCTAAAGGAATAGGTATTAACAAGATGAGGATCTATGATCCACCTTAGCAAGTCAGCAGCAGCAGAAATCACCAGAATGAAATTGAGTCGTAATAAGCCAGACAGTCTTCTCAGGTTGAAAGTTCAAACAGGAGGCTGCTCGGGCTTGTTTTATTCTTTAGAATTAGAATATTTACCAGAAGATAACGAATTAAGCCACCAAAAAACAGATCTTTACTTTGAGGTAGAAGGAATTTCCCTGGTAATTGACAATCAATCCTATGGCTACCTTGATGGGACAAAATTAGATTATTCAGAAGATTTAATGGGTGGAGGATTTCGCTTCCAAAATCCTCATGCTACTAAAACCTGTGGATGTGGTCTGTCTTTTGAAATAGACCAGAAATAGAACAAATCAAATAAATCTTTACCTAATAATAATTTACTACTGCTCCAGTGCCAGCTTGACACTAGGGGAAATTATTGTATAGTATTAGAATTTGTCTGCTATTATAGACACTCCTTCAAAAAAGAGGACTTAATTGTACTCACAAGTTAACTATGCCTACTATTCAGCAACTTATTCGCAGTGAACGTTCTAAACTGCAAAAGAAAACTAAATCCCCTGCACTTAAAGAATGTCCTCAACGCCGTGGCGTTTGCACTAGAGTATATACAACTACTCCCAAAAAACCTAATTCTGCTCTCAGAAAAGTTGCTAGGGTTCGCTTAACTTCAGGATTTGAAGTAACTGCTTACATCCCAGGTATTGGACACAACTTACAAGAGCATTCTGTAGTTTTGATTCGTGGTGGTAGGGTAAAAGACTTACCTGGTGTCAGATATCATATTGTACGTGGAACTCTTGATACAACTGGGGTTAAAGACAGAAAGCAAGGTCGTTCCAAGTATGGAACAAAGCGTCCTAAGTAAGTAAGCTTTTAACCTGTTTCCATGCTCCTAAAATCAGTCAAACTAAATTCTTTAATTAATTCTAGACGAAAAAAAAATTAACTGAGATTGCTTTTTGTGATCAAACAACAATTTGTCTGCTGTAAAAGTATGGGTAATTTCCGCTTTTAGCAGATCTTTGTAAATACCTCCCTTCTGTGGAAACCACCCTCATGTAGGTAGGGGAGGAAACAAACGAAGCGGTTTTAACCACCGTGAAACATAGTAAAATACAACAAGTTAGCTGCATCACATAAACCTTTCAATTTTGGGGGAGACTCCCAGTAGCAGGACGCTCTAGTCAAATATCTAGACCTAGCTTCTACAAGCAAAGCTTTGAATGGTAGTGAACTAAAACTAGAAAACACGCCCTAGCAATATCTAAACCATGAAAGTAAGCTCAGAACCAAGTTCGGGCAGTCTAGGGGAAATTGCCACCGTAGAGCCGAAGCAGTGTTCTGGTGCGTGATTCTCACCGTCCTATTAAAGAATCTGCGTGGATTTATCGCGCTGAGTGTCAACACCGCGATTAGAGATGCTTCCTAGCCGGAAGCCTCTCTCGCGGTCAAATACAATCTAGTAAAAATAAGCATAAATTATGTCTCGTCGTTCAACAAGAAAAAAACGCCAAGTTCCCCCAGACCCCGTATATAATAGCCGTTTAGTCAACATGACTATCAGACGAGTTATGAAATCTGGTAAAAATTCCCTTGCAGCCCGTATCGTCTATGATGCCTTTTCTATCATTGGAGAAAGAACAGGAAAAGAGCCACTAGAAGTATTCGAGCAAGCAATGAAGAATCTTACTCCCCTAGTCGAGGTAAAAGCTCGTCGAGTTGGTGGTGCAACTTATCAAGTACCAATGGAGGTGAAACCAAGCAGAGGAACAGCTTTGGCTTTACGCTGGTTAATTCAGTATTCTCGCTCTAGAGGTGGTAGAACCATGGCAAGTCGTTTAGCTAACGAAATCATGGATGCAGCTAACGAGACAGGAAGCGCGATGAAGAAAAGAGAAGAAACCCATCGTATGGCTGAAGCTAACAAAGCTTTTGCTCACTATCGCTACTAATTCTTAAAAAATAATTGCTAGCTGTTTTTTTTAGGTTAAAACAACGATCGATTAAAGACAATTAGCAGAAAAACCAGCCAACCAAGACTAAACTTAGATGTGGTAAAAGCAAGAGTCTTGTAACTAAAAAGATATACTCCTTGGGAAGCAGGGAGTCTGCCTGGGCAACAACTAGATTGTTGCGAGAGTAAGTGCCACGTTTTGTGAGCAAAACCTCTGGACGCTGAACGCGAAGGGGCGACACACCGGTAAATTTAACTGTTGTGTTCCAATCATTAACTTGAAATCGCCCCTTCCGCGACCAAATATAAGCTTGCTTGTAGGAGGCATCGGCGGGAAACAGGAAGCCCTCGATTTATCGATGGGTACTTCACATAGTGTAAAAAATAGTAACTTCCCATTTGATTTTTCAACATATAAGGAGGTGTCTGTGGCACGAACCATTCCACTAGAAAGGGTGCGAAACATTGGTATCGCTGCCCATATAGATGCGGGTAAGACAACAACAACTGAGCGAATCCTCTACTATACTGGCATTGCTCACAAGATGGGTGAAGTCCATGACGGTGCAGCCGTCACAGATTGGATGGAGCAAGAAAAAGAAAGAGGCATTACAATCACTGCTGCTGCTATCAGCACAAGTTGGCGAGAACATAAAATTAATATCATTGACACCCCTGGTCACGTTGACTTCACAATCGAAGTAGAGCGTTCCATGCGAGTGCTTGATGGTGTGATTGCTGTGTTTTGTTCAGTTGGTGGGGTTCAACCTCAATCAGAAACCGTTTGGCGACAGGCAGACCGCTATCAAGTACCCCGTATAGCCTTTGTCAATAAAATGGATAGAACGGGAGCTAACTTTTTCAAAGTCTATGAACAAATCAAAGACCGTTTAAGAGCCAATCCTGTTCCGATTCAAATTCCTATTGGTAGCGAAAATGAATTCCAAGGAATTGTGGATTTGGTCAGAATGCGTGCCAAGATTTACAAGGATGACCTTGGAGAAGATATTGAGGATACCGAGATTCCTGAGCAACTTGAGGAATTAGCACAAGAGTATCGTGCCAAGTTAGTTGAAGCGGTAGCTGAAACAGACGAAGAACTCCTAGAAAAATTCATGATGGAAGAGGAGTTTACCGAAGAGGAAATCAAAACAGCCTTACGTAGAGGCACAATCCAAGGCTCAATTATGCCTATGCTTTGTGGTTCTGCATTCAAAAACAAAGGAGTCCAGTTACTTCTGGATGCAGTAGTAGATTATTTACCTGCTCCGACAGAAGTGCCAGCGATTAAGGGGACTTTACCCGATGGCACAGAAGCAGAAAGACACTCCGATGACGCAGAGCCATTTTCCGCCCTAGCTTTTAAAATTGCTACGGATAAGTTTGGTCGTTTGACTTTCATCAGGGTTTATTCAGGAGTCTTATCTAAGGGGAGTTATATCTATAACGCTACCAAAGATAAGAAAGAGCGTATTGCCCGTTTAGTAGTTCTTAAGTCTAACGAGAGGATAGAAGTAGATGAGCTTAGAGCAGGGGATTTAGGGGCTGTTGTAGGCTTAAAATTGGCAACTACGGGAGATACTCTTTGTGATAGAGACAACCCAATTATTTTGGAATCTTTATTTGTCCCTGAACCAGTCATTTCTGTGGCGGTAGAGCCTGAAACTAAAAGTGATGTGGAGAAATTATCCAAAGCACTACAAGCTCTATCTGATGAAGACCCTACTTTTCGCGTTAGTACCAATCCTGAAACCAACCAGACTGTAATTGCTGGGATGGGAGAACTTCATCTAGAGATTCTAGTAGATAGAATGCTTAGAGAGTTTAATGTAAAAGCAACAGTAGGAAAACCTCAAGTTGCTTATCGCGAAACCATCCGCAAACCCAGCGATGCAGAAGGGAAATGGATTAAACAAAGTGGTGGTAAGGGTCAATATGGTCATGCGGTAATTCAACTTGAGCCTGGTAAATCTGGTAGCGGTTTTGAATTTGTTTCCAAGATAGTGGGGGGTGCTATTCCTAGAGAATATATCCCTGCTGTGGAACAAGGAGTTAAAGAAGCTTGTGAATCTGGAATTATCGCTGGTTATCCTTTGATTGATGTCAAAGTAACCTTAATAGACGGTTCTTATCATGATGTAGATTCCAATGAAATGGCATTCAAGCTTGCTGGTAAAATGGCAATCAAAGATGCGGTCAAGAAAGCATCTCCTGTATTATTAGAACCGATGATGAAGGTCGAAGTAGAAGTCCCCGAAGATTTTTTGGGGGATGTTATGGGTGATCTCAACTCTCGTCGCGGTAATATCGAAGGTATGAACTCCGAAGATGGTCAATCCAAAGTAGCTGCTAAAGTTCCTTTGGCAGAAATGTTTGGTTATGCCACAGATATTCGCTCCAAAACCCAAGGACGCGGTATATTTTCTATGGAGTTTAGTGAATATAATGAAGTACCTCGCAATGTTGCTGAGGGCATCATTAATAAAAATCAAGGGAACGCATAATTACAATAAGGAATAAATATTCATGGCACGCGCAAAGTTTGAACGTAATAAAGATCACGCTAACATTGGCACTATCGGTCACGTTGACCACGGTAAAACTACTTTAACAGCAGCAATTACTATGACATTAGCTGCTCAAGGTAAAGCAAAAGCTAGAAAATATGATGAAATTGATGCTGCTCCTGAAGAAAAAGCACGGGGTATTACGATCAATACTGCTCACGTAGAATATGAAACTAATAACCGTCACTACGCTCACGTGGACTGTCCTGGTCATGCTGACTATGTAAAAAACATGATCACTGGTGCAGCACAAATGGACGGTGGAATTCTAGTGGTATCTGCTGCTGATGGACCTATGCCTCAAACTCGCGAACACATCCTTCTGGCAAAACAGGTAGGTGTTCCTAGCTTGGTAGTATTCATGAACAAACAAGATCAAGTAGATGATGAAGAGCTATTAGAACTTGTAGAATTAGAAATTCGTGAACTATTGAGTGAATATGACTTCCCTGGTGATGATATTCCTATTGTTTGTGGTTCTGCTCTACTAGCTTTAGAAGCTGTTACGGAAAACCCCGAGATCAATCCCGGAGATAATGAATGGGTTGATAAAATTCTCGAATTAATGGAGAACGTTGATTCTTACATTCCTACTCCTGAAAGAGAAATTGATAAGCCTTTCTTAATGGCGGTAGAAGACGTATTCTCCATTACTGGTCGTGGTACTGTAGCTACTGGTCGTATCGAACGCGGTAAGGTTAAAGTTGGTGAAACTATCGAAATCGTTGGGATCAAAGATACCCAAAGTACTACGGTTACTGGGGTAGAAATGTTCCAGAAAACTTTAGATGAAGGTATGGCAGGGGATAACGTAGGTCTATTACTTCGTGGTGTTGATAAGGAAGCAATCCAACGCGGTATGGTTTTAGCAAAACCAGGTTCAATTACTCCTCATACTGAGTTTGAAGGTGAAGTATATGTTCTAACTAAAGAAGAAGGTGGTCGTCACACTCCTTTCTTCAAGAACTATCGTCCTCAGTTCTATGTTCGTACTACTGACGTAACTGGTACAATCACTGACTACACTGCTGATGATGGTAGTGCAGTAGAAATGGTGATGCCTGGCGATCGCATTAAAATGACTGTACAACTCATTAACCCCATCGCTATTGAAGATGGAATGCGTTTTGCAATTCGCGAAGGTGGTCGTACCATTGGTGCTGGTGTAGTCTCTAAGATTATTAAGTAGCACGTAGAATGAACTAACACGAGAGTAGATTGAGAGCCAAGTATTGGTGACTCGATCTACTCCTTAATTTTGTCTAAATCTAGATTCGTACCTTGACAACTGAAAATTATGGCAACTATTCAACAACAGAAAATTCGCATTCGCTTGAAAGCTTTTGACCGACGCTTACTGGATACATCTTGTGAGAAAATTGTCGATACGGCAAATAGAACTAACGCTACTGCTATTGGTCCAATTCCACTACCCACTAAAAGAAAAATTTATTGTGTGTTGCGATCGCCTCACGTTGATAAAGACTCTCGGGAACATTTTGAAACTCGCACCCATCGTCGAATCATTGATATTTATCAGCCTTCCTCCAAAACTATTGACGCTTTGATGAAGTTAGATTTACCTGCTGGGGTAGATATTGAAGTTAAGTTATAGGATTTTTGGTATAGCAGTCGAAGTAAAGCGCGACGGAAGACAAGATTATTATCAAGATACTATCTCACTCAGAATCGACACAATATTCCCTCGATCCCTCTTGATCCCCCTTAATAAGGGGGAGAGAAATTTATATCAATTCTCACCCATTACCTAAGTCGACCGCTAATGGGTGAGAATTGATATTACCAACCAGTCACAGCATAGGTCTTGGTTGCTGTTTCTTCTGTGGAAGACTCTTCCGTCTCTTCCACTACACGAGCTTCTGCACAAAAAGTAGCAGTATTAAAACCACCGAATCTCTGAACAGTGCTACTACGAAGCCTTAGATTAGGGTTAACAAACCAAAAACGCTCCACAATACTCATAGTTTCATATTCGGTAATTAAGACTAGTCCGTCTTCAGAGTCCATTTCGTATAATCCTGCTACAGGAACTATCTCTGCATAGCCTCTTTCTCTTAATAGCTTACCTTTTCTCGGATTATCAGCATCAGGAATTAGAGCAAAGACGGTTGTACCTTTATGATCTTCATTATCTTTGTCCCACGCCATTGAGCCATCCCAGCTAACAAACGCCCCTCCCATCGCCTTTCTAGGATCTGTATCGTGCATTTGACAAATTTCCACAATTCTAGGGTCTTCTGGGTTGAGATACTCTACATTAATATCTGAACCACCGCTTTCCGCTCTTCTAAATGGTAAGTGATGGGTAGTACGCTGCGATCGCCATTGACCCGCACTACGTTGAAAAAACTCCATTGCATCTTTGATTTTATCCATTCTAGTCCTATTTGTTATTTTCAGATATCAAGATATTGATTATTGTGCCAGATCAAGGCTACATAACAGTTTATTTGATTTTTTCCGCATCAAATTACACCAAACATTATTCTGATTCAGAATCCTAATAGTTAAATTTTATTACATAGATTTTTTATAGCTTGACAACATGGACACTTTATCAGTTTAAGTGCTAAATTTATTAAAAATAAAACAGCAAAAGCGGAAGCACCAAGCTTCAGCTTTGTTTTAGTCGCACACTCAAGGAGTGAACTTATGGAAGTACCGGCACAATTGACTTTAGAGCAACAATTCAAATTACAAGTTCTCAAGGAACAAGTACAAGGATTAACCAAAGAACAAGCTCAAGAGTATCTGTTAGAGATATTTCGTCAGATGATGGTGAAAGACAATCTAGTTAAACATTTACTGAAAAATAATGCCTAACAAGCAAGTAGAGTGAAGCTTAATGTATACGGAAGAGATTATAAGGGGAAAAAAAAGCCTAGTCTGGGACTAAGCGATATCTGAACTTGGGAATGACGCTAAATCAAACTCTTCCTATTTTAACTTCACTCTTAACTAAATTCATAGGTAGCAACAGTCTAATTGCAAGAAATTGTTACCTATCAAAAAATAAATTCAAACAAATGATCTTTGGGTATGGACGAAGTAGCAAGTAGCTTTGCAAGTCACTCGTAATGTCAGAATTCAACAACTAATACTAATTCTCATTTATTAATGAGATAGATAGATACAATATATCGAGAACAGGTTTTATCTGCGCTCTTGGGTTTTACCTATAACCACTAACCACGCTCCAATCCCCAATCCCCATCTCAACAATTTTCTAATTAATATAGATTCCGCAGTTCGATAAACTAGAACTTATGACATTACAACTAGTTTTAATTTCCCTTCTCGCTGTTTATACTGCTTGGAATCTGGGAGCTAACGATGTAGCTAACTCTATGGGTACTTCCGTAGGATCAAAAGCCTTAACCCTAACTCAAGCTATTATTATTGCAGGAATTTTGGAATTTACGGGGGCGGTTATTTTTGGTAGAGAGGTTTCCTCGACTCTAGCTACAAAAGTCGCTAACCCTACCCTATTTATTGATACTCCTCAAATTTTAGTTCAAGGGATGATCGCAGTCTTAATTTCCTGCGGTTTATGGTTACAAATTGCTACTAGTTTTGGTTTACCTGTAGCTTCTTCTCATGCAGTTGTGGGTGCAATCACTGGATTTAGTTGGGTGGCGATGGGTCAAGATGCAATAGACTGGAACAGTATTGGGATAATTTGTTTAGGATGGTTATTAACTCCTATTTTAAGCGGTATAGTTGCAATCAGTTTTTACAGTGTTTTAAATCGGTGGCTATTTAGTCAATCTGATATTCTTAAGTCTTTGCAAGAATGGATACCTTGGTTAAGCGGTGGTGTAGTAGCAATCTTTGGTGTTATTGTTTTTCCTCAATTTTGGCGACAACCTATATTTGCTTCTCTTGCTTTTTCCCAAAACAATCTTAGTTCTTTTACTGGTGTTTCTGTTTCCGTCATTCTCTGTTTTACTCTGTGGAATCAGTTGACTAGGCTACAAAAAACTGATTTTAAAGCAGAAAAGACGATTTTAGAAGGGATAATGGCACAATTTCAGGTGATTAGTGCTTGTTTTGTCGCTTTTGGTCACGGTTCTAATGATGTGGGAAATGCGATCGCGCCTCTGGCAGTAATTTATTATGTTTGGCAAGCTAATACTGTTCCCGTTGCTGATCTTACTATTCCTTACTGGATATTAATTATTGGGGGTACGGGGATTGTAGCAGGATTAGCAGTACAAGGAAAGAAGGTAATAGCTACTGTAGGAGAAGGGATTATTTCTCTTGTACCGAGTCGCGGTTTTTGTGCGGAAATTGCCACTGCAACAACTATTCTATTAGCTTCTCGTGTTGGCTTACCCGTATCAACATCTCATGCTTTAGTAGGTAGCATTGTGGGTATTGGTTTAGTGCAGAAAAATACTCAAGTGAGTTGGAAGACTGTTAAATCTGTTATCTTAGCTTGGGCGATCACTCTTCCCGTTGCTGCAATTTTAGGAGCAGTTGTTTTTAGTTTGTTGCAATTGACTACGATATAGCAATTCTTTTACTGGTAAAGTATATTAATATACTGGTTGATTGTGGATTAAATGTACCGTATAACTATGAGAAATTCTATATTTTAATCAAAACTTTGTCTAAAACTAATGCTCAGTATATCCCTAAAATAGAACTATAGCTTTATAAAGTAATCCTTTTTAGCAATTATTTTGTTAAAATCATACATATCATAATCGAACAAAAAAATCTTTATGTTTAAATTCATCAGATACTATCCATTTTATAAAGGACGTGGATGGTTGGTTTTTCTAAACATTGTGCAAAAATACCTGAAATCTCTTCCCTTACGATTACGTGCATCACTTTATGATGGTCAAATAATTTTCATAAATCCACGAGAATATATAGGCGCAATGGTATATTTATTTGGAGACTTAGACCCTAAGATTTCATGGTGTATTAAAAAACTTTTAAAAAAGGGAGATTTATTTATTGATATCGGTGCTAATTGTGGAACAGAGACAATCCCTGCTTCCAAAATTGTCGAAAAAGATGGAGCGGTTCATGGGTTTGAGCCTAATTCTAACTGCTTAGATATGTTAAAAAGTTCTATTTGTGAAAATCATTTAGAAAATGTTTATTTGTATAATTATGCTGTTACAGATTTTATCTGCTCAATCAATGTTCGTATCCCAACTAATAATTCAGGCTCTGGAGCAGTATCTATAGATCCTACATCGTCTTCACAAGTTGTTAAAGCTGTAACTCTCGATTCGATAGATAAATTCAAGGAAAAAAGTATAAAGCTTATCAAAATTGATGTGGAAGGTCATGAATACGAAGTGCTTAAAGGAGCTAAGAGAATTTTTACAGAAAATAAGCCTGAAAATGTATTGATTGAAATTTGGTTTAATCCTGATGTTCCATTTGATCAATTACCAAGTACTAAGTTTTTATTACAACATGGTTATACTCCTTATCAATTAATGAGAAGATTTGGAATTTTTCCTAGGTTAAAAAAAGTTATTAATAATAATATTAGCCAAAGTTCTTTTGACTATTGTTTTATGTTAAATAAATAATAATATAATCTAACTTTTTGTGATGAATTGAGTTGTTAATACTTGCTCGCTTCATATTCTTGGAAATGATAATCTAAAATTTAAAACTGATGCTCAAGAGGAGTCATATATAAAATATGGGTAAGAAAGCCAAGCTCAAAAAAATGCGTCGGGAATTAAAAGCTAGATCAAGAGAAAATCCCCCAAGCGATCCTAATAACTTCATCAAACAGATAGAGAAAACAGGTTATCGCTTACAGAATATACAGCGATCGCCTGAAGTTCCCAGAGATAATATCGAACCTCAGTTGTAACAAAAGGCTCTCAGTATTGGTTGATTATGCTTAGAATATAAATATTTACAAAACACAATAAAAATTCACTTGTCATTAAAATTACGTCGGACAAGTAGCTTTTGTTGTGGACATTTTGATTAATACAATTCCACACTAACTGTATTCATGCAATCTACTCCTAATATCAACCAATTTATTCCTGATACTCTTACAAAACTTGCTTATCAAGGATTTCAAGAAAGTAAAAAAATCTTCAGTGTTGCTCACAAAACAATCAGTGATCGCATCACTGATCTTGCTGTTCCTGAAAGACAAGGTAAAGCTAAACCCCTATCTCCAGAAACACTACTGAAACTCCAAGAAAGAGTCCAAAAATTACAAGAAACAGATTGGCAAGACGCTCAAGCAGGAGTATATCCTAGTGAGCTACTTTTTGATAACTCCTGGGGAGATTTTTTCCGTTATTACCCTGAAGTGTGGCTAGATTTACCCAAAATATGGTCAAGATTCCAGACTAAAGAATATCAGAAATTTGACCCAGAAATCGATCAAGAAGGCTATCCTTCCTACTATCTACAAAACTTTCACTATCAAACCGACGGTTATCTAAGTGATTTATCTGCTAACCTTTATGATTTACAAGTAGAACTTTTGTTTAATGGTTCAGCAGATGCGATGCGGAGACGCATTCTTAAGCCACTAAAACAAGGATTACAAGTTTTTAGTGATATTTCAGATTCACAAATCAGAGTACTAGATGTTGCTTGTGGTACAGGGCGCACTCTCAGAATGATTCGCTCTGCTTTACCTAAAGCGCGTCTGTTTGGTACTGACTTATCTCCTGCTTATCTCCGTAAAGCCAACGAACTCTTATCAGAAATTCCTGGGGAATTACCGCAACTGCTACAAGGTAATGCAGAAAACTTACCCTACACCGATAACTACTTCCACAGTATTAGTTCTGTTTTCCTCTTCCACGAATTACCACCCAATGCAAGACAGGAAGTGATTAATGAATGCTATCGTATGCTGCAACCTGGTGGAACTTTGGTAATCTGTGACTCGATGCAAGTATCAGACTCTCCCGACTTCCAGACAATGATGGATAACTTCCCTGTATTGTTCCATGAACCCTACTACAGACATTACAGCACTGACAATCTAGAGGAGCGTTTAGCTAAAGCTGGATTTGTCGATATCCGCACTGAAAGTCATTTTGTCAGTAAATACTGGATAGCTAAAAAGGTGTAAGTAACAAAGAGATTGACACTCGTGCGCTAAATCAAAGATTTTAACGCACGATTCTTGCTTCACAACCTCTTAACTAGATACGACCAAAGCCATACCCCCGTCAGACCGATTCCACAAGCATTTTAGTTTTAAGTCCACGATATGCCCTACCGCAGACACGAGTACAAAAAAACTCTCATCCTGATACTGGAATACTTTTACGCAGCAACAGGTTTCTTGCTGCAACCCATGTATTCGTCTTTCAAGGTACAAGACCATTCTAGTTAAGCGGGCGCGCCAATCAAGTTGGTATTTTCTACGTCGTCCTTATTTCACGGCTGGTTAAACCTTCTAGAGAAATTATATAACGCACAAAACTCCTGATATATAAAGATTATTTGTCAAAAGTGCAAATGCCAACCCGCGATTCATCACGCCGTTAAGTCCTACATCCTTGGGACTTTAACGGCGTGATGAATCGCGGAAGACAGATAGGAAATCTTAGCTGTAGGGGCGATTCATGAATTGCCCCTACTTGATAGCGTGCTAATATCAGAAAGCCAATAGAATCCGAGATAATTTATTGTTAAAAAGAGAAAGACTGTCACTATGATTCATGATATATTTATGCCCGCCCTTAGCTCCACAATGACGGAAGGAAAAATTGTGGAGTGGACAAAATATCCAGGGGATAAAGTTGCCAAAGGGGAAACAGTGGTAATAGTGGAGTCGGATAAAGCCGACATGGATGTAGAATCCTTCAACGAAGGCTATCTAGCAGTTATTTTAGTAGAAGCTGGACAAGAAGCTCCCGTAGGAAATGCGATCGCACTACTAGCGGAAACCGAAGCGGAAATAGAAGAAGCTAAAAAACGCGTTGCATCTATTAAAGTCGGCTCTGCTGCACCTGCTGCTGCACCTACTACAAGCTCTACACCTGCTGCTATGCCTACTACAACTACTACTAGTTCTAATGGTAGTGGTAGAACTGTAGCTTCTCCTAGAGCGCGAAAACTGGCGAAAGAATTGGGAGTTGATCTCAAAACTTTACAAGGAAGTGGTCCTTATGGGCGTATCATTGCAGCAGATATTGAAAAGGCTGCGGGTAAAGCTCCCACTGTTACTAAACCTGTAGCTGCTCCTACCCCAGTAGTTTCTGCTATCACTACCACCGCACCTACTCCTGCACCTGTACCAGTAAATATTACTCCAGGGGAAACTGTACCACTCAACACCCTACAAAAAGCAGTGGTACAAAACATGATGATGAGTTTGCAACTACCTGTCTTCCATATCAGTTACAATATTGGGACTGATGCTCTAGACAAACTCTACAAGCAAATCAAGTCTAAGGGTGTCACTATGACAGCAATGCTTGCCAAAGCAGTAGCTGTTACTCTGCAAAAACACCCTATAGTGAATGCTAGTTATGTACCTGATGCTATTAAGTACAACTCTGATATTAATATTGCAGTAGCGGTAGCAATGCCTGACGGTGGCTTGATTACTCCTGTACTACGGAATGCAGATCAGATGGATATCTATTCTTTATCCCGTACTTGGAAAGACTTAGTAAACCGTGCTAGAAGCAAACAACTACAACCAGATGAATACAGCACTGGGACATTTACCCTTTCTAACTTGGGTATGTTTGGCGTAAGTAGCTTCGATGCTATCTTACCACCAGGACAGGGTTCAATTCTGGCGATCGCTTCCGCTCGTCCTCAAGTTATTGCTAATGATGCTGGCATGATGGGAGTGCAAAAGCAAATGACTGTTAACATGACTAGCGATCATCGTATTATCTACGGCGCACAAGCTGCTGCTTTCTTGCAAGATTTAGCGAAGTTAATTGAAACCGATCCTCAGTCTTTGACTTTGTAATTGAATATCTATTTTGGTTGGGTTTGGTACCTCAACCCAACCTACAAAGCTAGTTTGTCTAGTTGTGGGTAGGTTTTACAAAGCAGAACAGCCCCTGGTACTGCGAAAAGTCCAAGGCGATCGCAAAATTCTAAAATGGTAATGTCAAAGTCAATTATTTTTAACGACATTAACGCTTCCAATCGCTACTTAGGTTATATTGAGCTTTACTTTTAAGTCTTCCATCAACAAAAGTGACAGACATTGCCCCATCAGTATCCCTATGAGAGGGTTAATTGTTGATATTCTGGGAAACAATAATCAGGCAATGAAGACATATCAAATTTTTTCCGCGTTACTTTTGCTACTGTGGGTTTCTCAAGACTTTCTTGAGCTTCTATTGTCTATCCTACTGTCTGGTTATTGGGCTTAACTATGTTAATTAGAACAGGCAACGATAACGCGATCGCTATTTTTTTAACGATGTTTTTTTCTAATTGATTGAGTTCTTTTTGCTTTTTCATTTTTTTTGCGGGCATAATGTGATATAGGCAAGTTTAAAAACAAAAAGCTTTATTTTGGTAGGATTTGTATCACATAAGGTATTAATTTCGTGTTGAATTAGCTGTAGCTGGAAATGCTAATTTTATTGTTACAAATAATAAAAAAGATTTTCAAAAAAGGGAATTAAAATTTCCTGAAATCAAAATTAAAACTCCAAAGGAGATAATATAAAAATGGCTGCAATAAATATTCGCTTAAGTGACGAAAAATATGAACGACTCAAAAAATTAGCTAAAGCTAAAAATATTAGTGTTAATAAATTAATCGAAGAGTTGGCTACTATTGCCTTAACCGAATTTGACACTGAAACCAGGTTTAGACTTTTGGCTTCTCAAGGTTAAGTGGAAAGAGGATTAGAGCTAATACGAAAAGCCCAACATTATTTTGAAGATGATAATCATGCCCTCAAGAAGAATTACCCTAGAAATTAAAATACGCTCTTAGCATAGCGGAATCTAAGCTTGGAGAGAGACTCCCTCTTGGGCGGTTGGTGGGGGAAAGGGGGGATTTTAAGTTGTCTTTTGGCAGCAAACCAGTTAATGTCTGGATATTTCTTCCCCCGCCCCCCATCTGCTGCTCTTAGGAGACTGGTCGAACCAAGAATCACCGTCCTTTTAGGGTGGTGAGTGTCAAATAAACTGAAAATTCTCTGAGTCAGATTCGTGATTTTCCCAGAAAAATCTCAGAAAATCATCATCGTGCATTTAGATAGGACTTTTACCTTAGTTAACAATAAAGCAAACAGCTAAAGAATTAAAACTTATGAAATTTAAGCATTTACAGACTATTGGTATCACTTCTGCTTTGTTGTTAACTACTATCGGTGGAGTAATAATTGCACCTCAAGTTAAAGCCAACTCCTTAAGAGAATCAACTCAATTAATAGCTGCTAAAACCACTAGTGCGAATAGGTTTGTTTCTGTAGGAAGATACAAAACCACTGGTGGAGTCAAAATTATTACTGAAAACGGACAAAGATATTTAGAATTTGATCGCGCTTTTGCCACAGATAATGGTCCAGACTTAAAAGTAGTGTTACACCGTAATAGTTCTGTAGGTGCTAGTCTTAGAGAAAGGGACTATGTTGCGATCGCTCCTTTAGCTAGTTTCAATGGTACGCAGCGTTATTTAATCCCTAATAATATTGACTTGAGTCAGTATGCTTCTGTGGCTATTTGGTGTCGACAATTTAATGTCACCTTTGGTTATGCAGAATTACCCGATACAGCTAATGTAGTGGCTTCTGGAAATTTCGTTACGGTAGAACAAAATCATCCCACCGCAGGTAAAGCTACTATCATCGAAGAAAATGGACAGAAATACCTTGAATTTGACTCCGACTTCACCACAGCACGGGGTCCCGCAGTTAAAGTAGTACTACATAAGAACAGTTCTGTTCCAGTCAATCTTCAACAGAAAGATTACATTACTATTGCCAATCTTAAAAGTTTTGACGGGAAACAGAGATATAGTCTTCCTGCTGATATCGATCTAGATAAATATCAATCAGTAGCTATCTGGTGTCAACGGTTTAATGTAACGTTTGGTTACGCTGATCTATAAAATTGACACCGCTAGGTTGCACAATGAGTTTATTTTCTTAATCCATTGTATTTTTCAGTGTTCCCCTTGTAGAAACGCGATACATTATTGTGTCGCGTCTTTCTTGTATAGGGAAATTAATTAGAATTATGATACAAACCTTGTAACCAAGACTCACGAATCGCTTTTACTAACCAATAAATTCAGGATTCTTCACATAGAACTTCTACAAAACCCACCAGACATAGGATAATAATAAATCACTCACTAGATGTATCTTGAGACAACTTCTTCAAACCAACGGATACAAATACTAAATATAAGGAGCAAGTATTGGTTACTACAACTTCCTTTAACACAACCAAATCCGAAGAAATTTTTTCCGCAGCGCAGAAACTAATGCCAGGGGGGGTTAGTTCTCCTGTTCGGGCATTCAAATCTGTAGGAGGACAACCCATTGTTTTTGACCGCGTT
>JAAUYH010176805.1_pt1 | contig 32311 bp, 31 predicted proteins | sample 7278061 | NCBI WGS metagenome assembly JAAUYH01 (sample SAMN14350203, study PRJNA611818) | marine sediment metagenome | isolation source: surface marine sediment (0.6m) | place: French Polynesia: Moorea | collected 2018-08 | reverse complement strand
TGAGGAAAAGGTAGAAATCCTGAAAACAGAGTTAAATGTCGAACCAATTCGGGCTGATGGTGTATTTTTCTTACAATTAGGTCAGAAAATTATTCATCTGGAATTTCAAACGAATCCCCAATCAGATCCCCCTTTACCGTTAAGAATGTTGGATTATTGGGTGCGTTTATACCGTCTCTATCAACAAGAAAAAGAGATTGAGCAAGTAATTATCTTCCTGCAACCAACAACATCAGAGAAGGTATTTGAGGATAGTTTTCAAGTGGGAAATACCCTTCATCGCTATCGAGTCATCAGAATCTGGGAATGGGATCCTAATTCCCTACTCTCGCAACCAGAGTTGCTACCATTGGCAGTGTTAGCTAAAAGTGAGCAACCATCCAGATTATTGTCTCAGGTAGCAGAACAAATAGATAGAATAGAGAACAAAAGAAAACAAAGTAATATTGCTGCTTGTGTCGAGTTATTAGCCGGAATCAATTATTCGGAAGAGTTAATTGCTATGTATTTACAAGAAGATCTTTTAAAAGAATCGGTTATTTACAAGAAGATTATTAATGAAGGAATTCAACAAGGTGTTCAACAAGGAATTCAACAAGGGGAGCAACAGGGAGAATCATCCTTAATTATTCGTCAACTATCACGGCGTTTTGGGACAGTTGAAGAGGCAATACAAAAGCGCATTCGCCAGCTATCAGTACCTCAGTTAGAGGAGCTAGGAGAAAGTTTGTTAGATTTCTCTAGTTTGAGTGATTTGCTATCTTGGCTAGATAAAGCTAATTCCGCTTGAGGTGGTATTTTGGCTAAATTATGTAGGTTTATCTCTTGGTGTTTGGTATTATAAACATTCAATAAAAATATAGTCAAATATATTCATATCTAGTAAAATAATGGATATGAAGTTGTCAGACTATGCTAAACAAGCAGGAATCAGTTATCAAACTGCATGGAGAATGTGGAAACGTGGAGAGCTTAATGCCTATCAACTGCCCACAGGAACTATTGTAGTCAAAACTGATGACAGTAATTCTTTATCAGAACCAATAGCTTGCATATATGCGCGAGTAAGTAGTGCTGAAAACAAGTCAAATTTAGAAGCACAAGCAGAAAGATTAACTAGTTATGCCATAGCCAAAGGATATCGTATTTACAAAGTAGTCAAAGAGGTAGGAAGTGGATTAAATGATAATCGAAAACAATTAGCGAAAATTTTAGTCGATGACAATTACAATATATTAGTTGTTGAGCATAAGGATAGATTGGCTAGGTTTGGAACAAATTATCTAAGAATTTTACTAGAACAAATCGGAAAAAAACTAGAAATAGTCAATGAAGCAGATAACGGAAAAGATGAATTGATGCAAGATTTAGTATCAATAATCACGTCGTTTTGTGCGAGATTATATGGCTTAAGAAGGAGTAAAAGAAAAACTGAAAAGATAATTAAAGAGTTAACTAATGAGGCTAGTTGAGAGACATATTATCAAAGAAAATAATCCTATTTGGCGTACCGTAGACCAGCTTTGTTTTTTATCAAAAAATCTCTATAACTATGCGAACTACATAATTCGACAATCTTTTATTTTTGAGGGGGTTTATCTAGGATACAACCAAGTCTACCATAAGGTCAAAGACAAGCCTGACTATCAAGCATTACCCAGAAAAGTAAGCCAGCAAGTTCTCAAGACTTTAGATAAAAACTGGAAGTCGTTTTTTGAAGCAAACAAAGCTTACTCTCTAGAGCCAAGTAAGTTTACTGGTAGACCTAAATTACCAAAATACAAGCATAAAACTAAAGGGCGTAACTTATTAACTTACACAATTCAGGCAATTAGTAAACCTTGGCTAGCAAAAGGAATAGTCAAGCTATCTGGTACAGATATATTTATTCCTACTCAAGCGAAAAATATTGCTCAGGCGAGAATCATCCCTAAAGTTGGTCAGTATGTTGTCGAATTTGTTTATGAACAAGCAGAAGAATGTACTGTAACTAATACTGAAGCCATAGCAGCTATAGATATTGGAGTAGATAATTTAGCAGCGTTAACATCAAATCAAGCAGGATTTGTCCCTGTCCTGATTAACGGACGACCGTTAAAAAGTCTCAATCAATTCTATAACAAAACTAAAGCGAAACTTCAGTCTTATTTAAAATCAGAGAAAGCTACATCTAACCGGATTCAAAAATTAACTGCCCATAGGAATAATCGAGTCGATGATTATCTCCATAAAGCTAGTAGATGGATAATTAATTATTTAGATTCGTTAGGCATTGGCACGTTAGTTATTGGTCAAAATCCTTTCTGGAAACAAGAAGTTAATAACGGAAGGCCAAATAATCAATCTTTTACTTCTATTCCTCATGCACGATTTGTGGAGATGTTGAAATATAAAGGAGCGTTAAAAGGAATAAAGGTTATTTGTGCAGAAGAAAGTTATACTTCCAAAGCTAGTTTTCTTTCTTTGGATTACATTCCTACTTATAACGAAGAGGGAGCTAAAGAAGTTAAGTTTAGCGGTTATCGAGAATCAAGAGGAATGTACAAACAAAAAGGAAAGAAGATCAGAATCAATGCTGATGTTAATGGCAGCTATAACATCATGCGTAAAGTATTCCCAACAATCTTCGATGGAGGGATAGGGGGCGTTGTAGTTCGACCCGTTAGGATTACTCCTAATAAAGCTAAGAATTAGGCAATGTTATATTTGACTATATTTTTAGTAACTATGGGAAGAGATTAGAAATAACTACCCATTGGTTAAGATGGTGGAAAAAAGAAGGAAATCTGGTATTATGGGGTTCTGAACAAATTGCCCAGGAACGCCAAAAAACTGAACGGGAACGTCAACGAGCGCAAAGTGCTGAACAAGAGATAGCTAAGTTGAGAGAAATGTTAGGAAAAGCTGGCATTTCTGAGGAGGAAGATGTTGATTAAGAGTTAAAAGTGCGATCGACCTTTGTATAATTTTACTCTAAGCCCCGATAGTAAAGATAGAACGGGTAACTGTGCGGATGCCGATCCCTTTGTAAATATTGACAATGTTCTTTATAATGAGCAGGGTTTAAAACCAATTCATCGTATTCATTATATGAACTATTCTTCCGCCGATTTTAATCGTTTATGCCAGGGAGAAGATGTAGATATTCGTTATAAAGAAGAATTTTTATACTATCGTTTTCTTAAAGAGCCAGAGAAAAAACCTAAAGTTCTCAAGTCACCGAGTCAACTAACAAAAATCAATAGAAAGTGGCAAAAAATAACCAGAAAAATACAGTTAACTATCTCATAAATTCTCCAATAAAGGTCAGCAAATAAAAATTTAATTTTTTATCCTAATTTTCCCAAAAAAAATACTAATAATAAACATGGAAGTATCAAGAAAACTTAAGACTGCGATAGGTAAAAGTTTCCCGGCTGCTGTTCCTCTAGTTAGACAGTTTAAAACTCAGTTTGAAACTCTAGTGAAACTATTAAATTTTTTACCGTTAGCGGTGAGTATGTCGCAACTAACATTTAATTATGGATATGATTTCCAACGTTTTTGTAAGTGGTCATCTTTGAAGAAAAAAAAATACTCTCGAACTCAACTTCGAGCATTAATCACGATGGATTATCACAGAATTGAAAAAGGACTGGCACTTAAAGAACCTAGAGTTGGTTTCGGGGAAAATGTTGTTAAAAGATTATTATCAAACCTTCAATCATACCAACAAACTTTTGGACTCGATACAACTGGACAAATTGCACTCAATTCTTTATTTGCTTATTACAATTTTAACAGAGAAAATGGCGTTAATGATGACTTACTTTATCAAAATATTAGCGTTCTAAGAAAGACAATAATTGACTCTAATGAAATCACAAATTGTGGTGGAATTTTAAAAGTAACTAAACAAAGTATTCTCGATGCTGCTAAAATCGAGCTTAAAAATTTTTTTGAATCTCGATATAGTATTCGACATTTTACTTCAGAGGAAGTCGATATAAGCTTAATTAAACAAGCAGTAAAAATGGCTCAAAAAACACCTTCTGTATGTAATCGTCAATCATCAAAGGTTTATGTCTTTACTGAAGATGAAGATAAGAAAAAAGTTCTTAGTTATCAAAATGGAAATCGAGGTTTTGGAGATCAGGTAAGCAAGGTATTAATAGTGACTTGCGATCTAGAACACTTCGTCTCTATTGGGGAACGCAATCAATGTTGGATAGATGGTGGTATGTTTGCAATGTCTCTAATATATGCTCTACATTCCTTAGGTTTAGGAACCTGTTGTTTAAACTGGAGTGTTGAACTAGAAATCGATCGAGAACTCAGGATGGTTGCGGGAGTTGGTGATTCAGAGGCAATTATAATGATGATTGCTGTTGGTCATATACCTGAACAACTCAATATTGCTCAATCTCCCCGAAAAAGACTTGAGGAAATTTTGATTGTTAATTGATAATGCTTGTTAAGCAATGGTTTAATTGGTATGGTAAATGAGGTTATACTTTGCACGGGCATAACTTGCGCTTTTCCATAAGTATAATATGCTTTGAATCTAAAATTGAAGTACAAACAAGCAATGTCTAACGAAACGATAACCTGTCGCCTATGCGAAGGTAAAGCAGTTTATCTCTTTTCCAAAAAGCTTCTACAAAAATACGAGGTAGCATTTTTTCGTTGCCATCAATGTAAATCGCTACAGACGGAAGCTCCTTATTGGCTCGATGAAGCTTATGCTGGCCTGCGATCAATTCCAGATATAGCAGCAGTGGAGCGAGTTCAAAAGTTACAGTTAATCGTGTACTTCGTGGCTAAAATATTTGGTTTATCCCCTAACGACAAAATATTGGATTGGGGAGGCGGAGATGGTCTTTTAGTACGAATGCTGCGGGATCTAGGATTAGATGCTTATTTATTAGACAAGTATATAACAAATCGCTATGCAGTTGGTTTTGAAGATCGATTATCTCAACATTATAAAATGATTACCTGTTTTGAGACATGGGAGCACTTCTCTAATCCAAAAATAGAAATTGAAAAACAATTTCAACGCCAGCCGGAAATTATCTTTTTGTCTACATCTATCTACAAGTCTCAAGGTATTAACTGGAATTACTTAACTCCTCTATCTGGTAGACATGTCTTTTTTTACTCTAAGACAGCGATGGAGTGGATTGCTCATCAATTTGGTTATGAGTTTCTAAATTATAATAATTTTTCAATTTTTTATAAAAGTCATCTGACCCCTAAACCTCAATGGTTTTTAAAGATTGTATTGTCCGGTAGGAGACCGCTACTTTTACGAATTCTTCTGCGTCTGATTCCTAGAAAAAGTCTTATTGGAAATGACCGTAAACTCGCAAATGAAAGGATCGAGGCTGGGGATGCTGGCAAAATTAATTGGCCTTAGTATAGATTGCTGATTGTAAAAATCATGACAAAAATCATTATTAAGCCTGGAGGTTGTTTTGTTTCCACTTTGCCAGCTTATCATACCTACTTAGAAGAATGACTTAAAAAACCTAACTTTTATTGGCAAGCTCCTAAAAACGAACAAGGAGAATCATTTTATCAACGTCGCTACAATTATCAAACTATACAAGAGAGATTTCAAGATTTAAATTTTGAGATTTATGATGTTATTTTTATAGCAGAAAATCCTATTAAAGAGCCACGACTAAATGATAATGGGATGTTAATGCACAACACCTACTATATTGAAGATTTATGGCAAGTTAAACTATCAAAACGTTTACTTTTATCAAAAAAACCACTACTTTCATCAAAACCACCCCTATTACCTTATTTATCTTATCGATGGCTATCAAAACAATATCATTATCTTACAAGAAATCCAGAAGACAAAAATATACGTCAAGTCGCTCTCAAACTACTGAAAAAATTATGAAACAAATCATCGTATCTCAGTCTCTTAGTACCTATACTCAAGCTTTGCGTCTTTGGCGAAATTTGGGATTGATTCGTATTCAAAAATCATCTGCTTTAGTTTTTCCACCTTCATCCCCAGGTAATCTGGGTGATGAAGCTCTAGTCACTTCAACCATCAATTATTTGAAAGACAAAGAAATAAAATATATTGGGTTAATTTCTTACAAAAAGGGTAGTCAATGGAGAAGTTTAGGTTCAGATACAATTGATGAAATTATTGAAATGGAAGAATATTTCAGGTATTCTACTAATCGGAGCTTCTGGAAAGCTTTATTTAAGGCTATACCAAAGATTAGTAAATATGAACGTTTTTACTGTCTTGGAGCTGATGTGATGGATGGTCACTATTCGGATCAACGTACTTTTTCAAGACTTAAATTAACTTCAGTTGCTGCTGAAATTGGACTTGAATCTACTATATGTGGCTTTAGTTTTAACGATAAACCTACTCCTAGATCGGTTCAAACTTTCCGCAATCTACCTTCAGAGGTAAAACTATGTACTAGAGACCCTATTTCCCAAGAAAGATTAATTTCTCAAATCAATCGACCCGTTAAGCTAGTAGCCGATCTTGCTTTTCTTTTATCACCGACTCCAGAATCCGAGATTGCCTCCCAAGTCTTGCAGTGGATAGATAAACAGAGAGCCAATAACAGGGTGATTATTGGATTTACTCCCTACAATCAACTCAACAAAGAACTCGGAATTGATAAGGTTAATCAGCTTATTCAGATTTATGTAGAACATATTACTGAACTATACTCTCAACGAGACAACTTCAGCTTTATTTTACTTCCCCATGACTTTCGTGATGCTAGCAATAAGGTTAGTGATGTTGTTCTAGCTGAGAAAATTTTAAATAATCTCCCACCTGAAATTAAGTCTCATAGCATTAAAGTTCCAACTCCATGTACCGCAGCAGATATCAAAGCTATTGTGGGTAATCTTGATTTTGTCCTAAGTGGTAAATTTCATGTTGCTATTGCATGTTTAGGACAAGCAACTCCTGTCGCTGGAATTACTTACCAGGAGAAGTTTGAAGGTTTGTTTAAGTTATTTGAGATTGAAGGAGTCACAATTTCTCCCGAACAAGCACTGCGATCGGGAAATTTGGTCAATTTCCTACTTCCTTTAATCGCTAGGCGAGAAGAAATTTATCAAAAAATTCAGTCCAAGCTCCCTGAAATTAAACAATTGGCTCAAACTAACTTTGGATAAATCAAATCAAAATGGATTCTTTACCAACTCCAAAAAATTCTGCTGAAGCAATTAAAGTACTAACCCCTCATCTTAGTTCACGAGAAAATAAGTACCTGGAATGCCTATGGTCTTCTGTCCGTGCCTGTGGGGTAGAGGTTGATATCTTGAACCTCGATCAACCATTTGCCCAGTTTAAAAAAGTTTATACATCAGGTGATGTAATTCATCTTCAATGGGTTGAAACTCTTTGTAGACCCCGTTTCAATAAAAAGTACTCTTGGTATTTTCTCCTGAGAAATCTACGTAGATTAATATTTCTCAAGTCTCAAGGATATCAACTGGTCTGGACAGTCCACAATACTTTAGCTCATGAATGTAGTTCTCCGAAAATAGAAAAAAGCTTACGCTGGTTTCTCAGGTATCTTTGCAGCGATATCATCGTCATGAGCGAGTATAGTCGGCGGGAATTTGCGCGTATGTATAGACGCACAAAACGAGTTCATATCATTCCTCACGGTAACTATATTGGTTTTTACCCCAATCAAGTCAGCCGAGTAGATGCTCGCCATAAGCTGGGTATTGCCCCTCAGCAAAAAGTACTACTGTATTTCGGGATGGTGAGACATTATAAAGGGATAAATCATCTAATCGCTGCATTTAATCAACTTAAAGACTCCAATGTGGTGTTGTTAATAGCTGGGATTCCTTACGATCCTGATTTATGTGCAGAAATTGAGCAAGCTGCCCAAAGAGATTCTAGAATTCGTCTCCGACTCGAATTTATTCCAGATGAGGATATTCAAATATACATGAATGCCTGTGATTGGGTCGTTTTGCCTTATCAAAAAATACTTAACTCTGGTTCTGTTCTTTTAGCACTATCGTTTGCTCGACCTGTTATTGTTCCCCAACGAGGAGCTATTACTGAACTTATCAGTAATGATGAACAAGGTTATTGCTATGAAAAAGATTGCGACCTATTAGCAACAATCAATCGAGCCTTAGCTACTACAGATCAAAAATGGGAGCAAATGTGTATTCAAGCTTACGCACTTGCTCAAAAGCATGACTGGTCAAAAATTGGAGATCAACTCTACCAAGTTTATTCATACTGCAAACAATAGGAGATTTTATTAAATGCTAATCGAAGAAAATAAAAATACTACATCTATATTAACGGAAGAGCCAATTTTTATTTTGGGAATTAGTCAAAGAAGTGGGACAAACTTTGTAAGCGATCTTCTAGCTCTACATCCAGATTGCGATGCCACATTAATTCCTGAAGATCGTTTTAGGTGATTTCTGAGAAAAAAGATACCACCTTTCATAGATAGATCCAGCCAGGCAGCATTAGTTTTACCCTTTTTTAAAGGTGGTATCTTCTTTCCTGGAAAAGGCCTTATGGCTCATGCTGATTTATTAATTAAATTTGCTGATTTTTTATTGCGCATTTGGCAGTATTGGAAAATTGAAAAAATCGTAGGTTCACCTGAAACACTTTATGAATGTCTTGGTAATTGTCTAACTTCATTTTTAAACTCTCAAGGAACTAAAAGTGATTTAGTTGCCCAAAAAAATGAGAATTATAATTCAGATTATTTGTTAAATAAATCACCTAAGAGAATAGTAACAAAATCCCCCTTTGTTAAAAATTTATCGCATTTTTTTCAGCTTTTTCCCCACTCTCCTTTACTCATTATTGTTCGTGATGGACGTGCAGTAGTTGAATCTAGTGTGAAAACTTTTGAGAGAACTTATGAACAAGAAATAAGAGCATGGGCAAATGCTGCTAGTACTATTATTCAAGCTGAATCTGAATTTAAAAAGTCTAATCGCAAGTATTTGATAGTAAGGTATGAAGAAGTTTTTAGCAATACTGAAAAAGAATTAGAGAATATTTTGGCTTTTTTAGGCTTAGATGCAAGACAATATGATTTCAATAAAGCACTAAAATTACCAGTGAGAGGTTCTTCCGAACTCAAGAATAAACTAGGAAAAGTGCATTGGCAAAAAGTAGAAAAAAGCCAAGATTTTAATCCTCTGATGCGATACAGTCATTGGGGAAGAGGTTTACACGAAAGATTTAACTGGATTGCAGGGGATTATTTAGAAAAGCTGGGCTATACCCGACAGACCTATTCTGATCATCAATTTTGGTGGAGTTTATGGAATATGTTCCTAGATGCTAAATATTTAGGAGTTAAGGGAATTTTAAAAAGGCTTAAGCATAAGTATTTTCGTTTTTTTGCTAATTTGAAATGATTTTTGTCTAAAATAGCTTTTAGTTAAGAAGGATTAATCAGGTGAAACAGTTTTTAGAAAAACCTCTTGTTAGCGTTATTATTCCCACTTATAATCGTGGTAATTTGATTGGTCAGACTCTTGATACTGTACTCGGACAATCTTATCAAAATTTAGAAATTATCATAGTTGATGATGGCTCTACAGATAATACTGAGGAAGTTATTAAAGCTATCCAAGATTCAAGAGTTCGTTATATTAATTACCAGCCTAATCGTGGAGGCTCAACTGCACGAAACATTGGTATTAAAAATGCGACAGGAGAGTATATTGCATTTTTAGATTCCGATGACCTTTGGAAATTAAACAAAATAGATTTGCAATTAGCTTCAATCTTCAGTTGTTCTAATCCGAGAAAAGTAGTTAGTTATACTCAATTTATAGTTAATCAAGGTAATGCTGAGCAAAAAATCATATTGCCAAACCGAGGGAAAATCAAGACAGAAACTTTAGCAGATTATCTATTTTGTAGTAGAGGGCAAATGCAAACTAGTACTCTAATGCTGCATCGTTCATTAGCATCAGAAATTTTCTTTCGTCAAGATCTAAAAAAACATCAGGATTGGGATTTCTGTCTTAGACTTGAAGCCAATGGAGCAATATTTAGCTTCTTAGATAAACCATTGACTATTTGGAATGCCACCCCAAGAAAAGATCGAGTATCCAAAATATCAAACTATCATATTTCCTTGAATTGGATTTGTGATTATCAGTCTTCAATTTCTGCAAAAGCAAAAACGAGTTTTCTTTTAATAGAAGTACTTCCTAAATTAATAGAGAAAAAAGAAAGAAAACTTTATGCTGAAAAAATTATTTTAGATGGATTTTTACACAAAATAATCACCCTAAAAGACTTTGTGCAGACTACCAAAAAAATTTGGAATCTTAACAATCCGTATAAAAAAATCTTAACACGATTGCTTTTACCTTTTTTTACTAAATAAACTTAAGTGTAGCTTGATAGTATGAAAATCTTACACATCAATCAATCTGACATTAGTGGTGGAGCTGCGATCGCTGGTTATCGACTTCATCAAGGTTTAGTGGCTCAAAATGTATATTCCTCTTTACTAGTAGGTAGACGATTAACTAGTAGCGCTCGGATAGCAACTATTCCTCGTAAATATAGTTTTGAAGGCAAAATTGCTAGGATAACTCAATCTTTAGGGCTTAACTATCTTCACTACGTCGGTACTTTTGACATTCCCAAACATAATCTATACCAAGAAGCAGACTTACTCAATTTTCACAACCTTCATAGTGGAACTTTTAACTATTTAGCAATCCCCTCCTTAACCAAGAATAAACCTGCCGTGTTTACTCTTCACGATATGTGGAGTTTGACAGGACATTGTGCCTATAGCTATGATTGCGATCGCTGGAAAACTGGTTGTGGAAATTGTCCTTATCCTAATAGCTATCCAGTCATTAAACGAGATAATACCCGTCTGGAGTGGCAGTTAAAAAACTGGGTTTATAGTCGAGCTAAATTAGCAATTGTAACTCCTAGTAGTTGGTTAGCAGAACAAGCAAAACAAAGTATGCTCAACCGCTTTTCTATTCATCATATTCCCAATGGTATCGATACCAAATTGTATCAACCAATTGAGCGTAATCTTTGTAAAACTATACTCGATATACCCCAGGATAAAAAGGTATTGATGTTTGCAGCAGAGAAACTAAGAGACAGTCGTAAAGGTGGCGATCTGATCTTAAAAGCTCTCTCCCACTTACCAGTTTCTCTCAAAGCGGAAACTATTTTAGTTACTATTGGCAGTGGTAATGAAGAAATATCGAAAACTGTAGGGATAGAAGCCTTGAATTTTGGCTATGTTAGTAGCGATCGCCTGAAATCTGTAATCTATTCTGCTACTGATTTATTTATTTTTCCTACCCGTGCAGATAATCTGCCTTTGGTATTACAAGAGAGTATGGCTTGTGGGACTCCTATGGTTTCTTTTAAAATTGGTGGTGTTCCCGATTTAGTACGTCCTGGTATAACTGGCTATTTAGCAGCACCAGAAGATGCTAGGGACTTTGCTAATGGGATTGTTCGACTTTTAGAAGATAATCAGCTACGCCAACAAATGAGAGAGAATTGTCGGGCGATCGCTTTGTCAGAATATGCTTTGGAACTTCAAGTGAAACGATATATTTCACTATATGATAAGCTACTAAACCTCAGTTCGAGTTAAGAAAAGTTATTGGTTGAGGTAGCTATCAGCTATCAGACGATTTTTTTAAATTAAATTTAATTAACTTAAAAATCAAAAGCAGATTTGAGATAATCTTTTAATACCAATTGATGTTGTTTATATCTAAGTGTTGGTTTTTCTTTTTCTAGCTGGCAATTGTAATTATTGTTATCTAATACAACGTTCGATCGAGCGTCTAGTTGTTGATAACTAACTAGAGCAACATCAAAACGACAATAACAATCTGCTAGTCGGGGATTTTGAGCCAAAAATATTGCTGCTGTTTTAGCTATTTTTTGTTGTTTTTGGGAATTGATAGCCAGGATACCATCATCATCCCAATTACCTTTACTGCGAGTTTTTACCTCGACAAATATCAAAGTATCAGTAGATTTTTCTCGAGCAATTAAATCTATTTCACCCCAACGACAACGCCAACGTTGATGTAATATCTCATATCCATTGTATTCTAGCCATAGAGCTATTAATTTTTCGCCTAATTCTCCAATCTGCTGCATTTCGATCTGTTAATGATAACTAATTACTAGTAATATTTTTTATTAAGAGAAGGGAGGGACAATCAAGATGAACACAACTAATCGTAAGCAATCTATTTCTTGGTTCGCTAATCTAATAAAATTTGTCTTAATCAGTGTTTTGGCGATCGCAACTGTTGCCACTCCAGCTTGGGCGGTAAGCTATAACAACCGTGCTATTTATGACGAAGATTTTTCTCATCGAGATTTAAGAGAGGATAGTTTCGATCATGCTACTTTAAGGGATAGCGATTTTAGTTATAGCAATTTACAGGGCGTACGCTTCTTCTCGGCTAATTTATCTGGAGTTAATTTTGAAGGTGCAGATCTAAGAAATGCTGACTTGGAATCTACTCGTTTGACTCGCGCCAACTTGACTAATGCTGTTTTAGAGGGGGCTTTTATGACTAATAGTTTGCTACAAGGAGCAACTATTACTGGTGCAGACTTCACTAATGTTCTACTCAGTCCGACAACCGAAAGAATGCTGTGTAAAATGGCATCAGGAACAAATCCCACTACAGGGCGAGACACAAAGGACACTTTATTTTGTCCTTAGCCTCAACAGTTCAGTCATAAACTTAGTTAAAAATGTCACAATAGACTTAATAAAATTTATGTTTAGCTAACTATAGCTTATCGACTGAACTACGGGTAAAAGAACATTTGAATAAGTCCGATCTCGCAACAATTTTTCCCTTCCAACTAGATGATTTCCAAGAAAAGGCGATCGCAGCACTAGATGCTGGCAAATCTGTAGTTGTTTGCGCCCCTACGGGTTCGGGAAAAACTCTAATAGGAGAATATGCTATCCATCGGGCTTTGAGTCGAGGTAAAAGAGTGTTTTATACTACCCCGCTCAAAGCTCTTTCTAATCAGAAATATCGGGATTTTCAGGAACAATTCGGTCATAAACGAGTAGGTTTGCTCACTGGAGATATTATTATCAATCCCCAAGCAGCCATTGTGGTAATGACAACAGAGATTTTCCGCAATATGCTCTATGAAACTCCCATTGGGCAATTAGGCACTTCCTTAGAAAATGTAGAAGCGGTAGTCCTCGATGAATGTCATTATATAAGCGATCGCTATCGGGGAACTGTATGGGAAGAATCAATTATTTACTGTCCTCCCTCTATTCAGTTAGTCGCCCTCTCTGCTACTATTGGCAATCCCGAAGAATTAACTGACTGGATCGAACAAGTAAGAATTACCGCTTCTGCCAACAATGAACAATCTCAACCTATCGCTCATTGCGAACTGATTAACTCAGACTTCCGTCCCGTTCCTTTACGTTTTTATTTTAGTAATAAGAAGGGATTATTCCCTCTACTCAACCAGAAGCAAACTCAACTCAATACCAAATTAAAATCTGCTGCACGGCAAAAAGGTTCCCAAAAAAGAAGACTTAAACAAAAAGAATGTCCTAGCATCATCCAGATAGTTAAGCAGCTACAAGCAAAAGAAATGTTGCCAGCTATCTATATTATTTTTAGTCGTCGGGGATGCGAAAAAGCAGCGGAACAATTAGATTGTTTGATGTTAGTCGAGCCAGAAGAAGCAAGACAGATTGAAAGTCTTCTTTTGCATTTCTTTCTCGCTAATAATCTTGACTTACAGCAAAAAATACTTACATCATTCCCCGCAAACGACTCTAGCTTTACTAATTTATTTAGAGAATATTTAGCTAACAATCCTGGTAGTGAAGAACAACTGTGGCAATATTTAACGGCTCATCCCAATCGAAAATATTTACTATTCCAATTTTTAGCAGAACAATCACAAATTGCCAGAATTGACCAAATTGAGCCCCTTACCAGAGGCATAGCGACTCACCACGCAGGAATTTTACCAGCTTGGAAAGAATTAGTAGAAAGATTGTTTGAAGCTGGTTTAGTCAAAATTGTTTTTGCCACTGCCACTTTAGCAGCAGGAATTAATATGCCGGCTCGCACTACGGTTATTTCTGCCCTTTCCAAACGTACTGATAATGGGCATAATATGCTTACTCCCTCGGAGTTTTTGCAGATAGCGGGAAGAGCAGGAAGGCGAGGAAAAGACCAGGTTGGTTACGTCGTAACCCTGCAAACACCCTTTGAAGGAGCCAAAGAAGCTGCTTATTTAGCTACATCTGAAGCAGAACCCCTGAGAAGTTGGTTTACCCCTTCCTATGGCATGGTACTCAATTTATTACAAAAACATAGTATTAAAGAGGCTAAAGAACTACTAGAAAGAAGCTTTGCCGAATATTTAGTTCAAAAAAAACTAGGTCCCGAACAACAGGCGATCGCGCAGATAACTACAGAATTAGCTAAATTGGATATAGAATTAGCTTCGATTGAAATTGGACAGTTTGCCAGCTACGAAAAATTAAGAGCAAGACTCAAAGAAGAAGAGCGTTTATTAGATATTCTCCAAAAACAAGCGATCGAAACTCGTAGGCAGAAAATTAAACCCCTCATTCCTGACTTAACCCCCGGCAGAATTCTGGGGTTAAAAGGTAAACACATTAGAGTATCATCCCCCCTAGCTGCCGTGTTAGTAACTAAAATTCCTGGTTCTGGACAAGCTCCTAATTTAGTCTGTTTGGGGATAGATAATTTTTGGTATATTGCTGCTAATGCCGATATTACCGATATTAACGAAGGTTCTTTGGCTGAATCGGAAATAGCCAATTTACCTTTGCCTGAATTAGATAATCCTCGCTTGGGTAAATGGCAAAAGGGTGATGAAAATACTACAGTTATTTGCAAACAAATAGCTAATTGTCTAATTCCTACTCCTGCTGCACCAGAAGTAATCGAACAACAACAAAGAATCGAACAAGTACAAACTAAATTAGATGCTCATCCCCTGCAAAAATTAGATAGTCCCGGTCGTCTGATTAAACGCAATCAAAAGCGGATGCTCTTAAGAGAAACTCTTCATAAAACTCAATTAAAATATCAAAAACATAAATCCAATCAATCCTACTATTGGGATGAATTTCTCAATCTCATTAAAGTTTTACAAGAATTTGAAGCTTTAGATGGATTTGAACCAACGACTTTAGGACAAGCAGCAGCAACTATTCGTGCCGATAATGAATTATGGTTGGCTTTAGTGTTTTTATCAGGGGAATTAGAGCCTTTAGAATCCCATCATTTAGCTGCTGCTGTCTGTGCTTTAGTTACGGAAACTCCTCGCGCTGATACTTGGTGTGACTATGCTCCTCCCCTGGAAGTATTGGAGGCATTGGGAGTTAAGAAACGTCCTGCCGAAAAAGGTCTTAAAAATTCAGTCCTTAGAGAAATACGTCCTCATCTGTTCCAAGTTCAACATCGTTATGGAGTAAGTTTACCAGTGTGGCGAGAATATGAATTAGTTGGTTTATGTCAACAATGGGCATTAGGAGTTGAATGGAGCGAATTATGCGAAAATACCAACCTAGATGAAGGAGATGTCGTGAGAATATTACGGCGTACTGTCGATGTTCTCTGGCAAATTCCCCAAATACCCAATGTTTCGGCAATTTTAGTCAACAATGCTCGAGAGGCAGTCTCTCGTATGAAACGTTTTCCGATTTAGGGCTTGCTGAAAAAATTAGAGCGAGCATTTAACGCTGTGGTTGGCTATTAGCAATTAGCCATTAGCCATTAGCTTTTTTTCAGAGCCAATTACCCAACAATACATAAGCAGCCCAATAAAATGGATGCTGGTACTCGGCAGTGTGGAGTAGTTTTAGTTGCGCTTGTCGGATCGCTTCTGCTTTGGAAATATCTTTTTTGGTCAACTCTTGATAAAACTTACTCATTAGCTGGGCTGTCGATCGATCGTTGACTGCCCATAAAGTAGCTAGCGTACTTCTAGCACCGGCTCTAACTGCCATTCCTGCTAATCCTAAAGCTGCCCGCTCATCTCCTGCTGCTGTTTCACAAGCACTGAGAACTAACAGTTCGATCGCTTCTGCTTGAGTGAGATTTCTGGTCTGTAAAATACTATCTAACTCATTAATATTAATACGGCTATCCCAAGCTAAGAGAAAGGTTTGGTCTAAACTAGAGCTAAATTGACCGTGAGTAGCAATATGAACGATAGGAAATCTAGAAAGCTCGATTTGTTTTTCTAAAGCTTCGAGGGTAAAGTCCTCATTTAGTAAAACAGTACTAGGAGTTTCTGCTTTAATTTTGGCTAGTTCTCGCTCGACATAAGCCAAGGGGGGAAATTGTTCTCGTTGTTTAGTCAATCCTACAGCCAGAGTTTTTAACTCTATCTGCTCTAAGGAGCGAGGAGCTAATAACTGTAATCCTGGAGTTAGAGCAAGACGATATTGTTCGATTAAGTAATGTTTTCCGTCGTACAAAGCTGCTAGAGGAACATTCCGCAAACTCCCGTCAGGAACAAAGATGATGGTAGTAATATTATTTTCTCTCAAATCTTTTAATACGGGACGAATTAACCAATCGTAGATTTGTCCAGCAGAAGCATAAAACTGACGACGACTGCGGATGACTATAGTTTGATTTAATTGCTCGATGGTTGCTTCTAATTTTTCTCGGTCAATAGCTGTAGAGTAATGACGTAGAGGTTTTTGAGAAATACTGACAATAATTTCCAAGCGATCGCGTAAAATAATCGGATAGATTACTGCTGCCTGTCGGTCGATATTATCTATCTGGACTGATTTCGTATCTAAACAAGCTTCCTTAAAAAAATTATTGAGTTCCGCTAACTGTAAAGATTCAATGATATCTCTAGCTTGGATTAAATTTTCCTGGCTAATCTTCCCTGAAGAATCAGAATTTAATAGTAAACTGACTAATTCTCGATATACTGGCTCTACACTTTCGCGGAAAGAATATTGAATATCGACATTAATTGCCGTTAAATCTTGACTGAGAGACTGAAGAATATTTACTGCTTCTGTGTAAACGGCGATCGCTTTTGCATAATTTCCTTCTGCTTGAAAAATTCTACCTAATTGCCACTGCCATAGATAGCGGATTTCTGGTGCATTAATTGTTTGAGCTAAAAGAAGGGCTTGCTGAGTTAGTTTTTCTGCTTTTGACCATTGTTGTTGTCGTTCGTAAACTTGACCTTGTAACCCTAAAATGTAAGTTTTAGCTCTAATATTTGATGTATTCTCTACTTTTTGTGCAGCATCGGCTAGGATGAACTCTATTTTTTGCCATGGAATATTTTTGGTCCATTCAAGTTGTTTTTGCTTTAATTCCAGTAGACTATGAGCAAAATTAATTTGTTGATAAATATTGGTGCGATCGAGCGATAGATTAGTCAGACTAGACTCTATTTTGGGTAATAATTCTTTTGCTTGTTGCCAATTTTCGGTACCTAAAAATAATTTGAGGAGAGCTAAATTAACTTGAAGTGGTAAATTTCCTGCTCTACAAGTTGGCTCTTGACGACAAACAATTAATGCTTGCTGATAATATTTTAAAGCTTGGCGAGCGTTCTTATTTGCGTGCCAGTTATTTCCCAGAGCGAATAGAGCTTTAACTCGATCTTCTAACGAACCTAATTTACGAGCAATTACTAAACTTTGATTTAAAGTTTGTCGTGCTTGTTTTAGTTCGCCCATCAGTCTTAAAATATCGCCATAATTTCTCAAGGCTGCTGCTTTTAATAATGAGTCGGGTTGCTGCTGTAAATCTTGTTCGACTTGAGTCAAAAGTTTATAGGCACGACGATGCATTCCCAAATTCTTCAAAGCACTGGCTAAATTGATTGAAGAACGAATAACTCCCGTTCTATCTCCTACTTGCTGATAAATTTCTGTGGCATTTTGCCAAGTAATAGAGGCTTCTTCGACCTCTCCGCGAGCCAGTTGTAAAATTCCTTGAGTATTCAAAGTCTGTGCCAAGACTTGCAAGTACGCACTGTTTTCTGACCCTGCAGCTTGAGTGCGAAGAAGACTCAGACTTCGATCGATTTGTTCTCTGGCTTGCTCAAAACTCCCGATCTGTTGATAAGCAAGAGCTAAATTCGTAAGTACTCTAGCATGACCGATTACATCTTGCTGTTCGGCATAAATTTTAGCTGCTTGCTGCCATCGCTCGATCGCGCCAGTAAAATCCTTTATGGTGTAAAGTTGCTTACCTTGCTGCTCAAAATAGAGAGGATTTTTATCGAGCGGAGTATGATTAATCGGGACTGTATTAGCGACTATAGGATTAATGCCAATAGCTATTATGAAACCAAACAAGGCTAAAGCTATTATCAATACAAAATGAGGTTTAATCTTAGGCTTCATCTACTTCAGAGGTTCGATCGATTAGCTAATAATTACTCAAAATCAAATTGGGGTACTAACTGTAAGATACCCATCCCCAATTCTTCTCCTTGAATAGATTTAGTTTCTAATATTGCTAACATATCTTTCGGTTGAGGATTTCCCCGAGAAGCCCCTGTAATACCCATGGCAATGATTAATCCACAAAAACCTTTAGTTTTCTGGCACCGTTTGTACCATCGCTCGACTGCTTGAAGATGTTCGGGAATATCATGAAGATATTCGGCAAAAATGTGCAGTGTGCCATCTCCAGTTTGCAACATACCCAAGTCATAGGTTTCTCCCGTGAAAGGATCGTTGCCAGGATTAAAACAAATTGACTTCAATCCCGCCGACTGTTGAATAGTCTCGATAATTGTTTTAGCTTTGGGACGAGAAGTTTGAATAATAATTACAGGTAACTCTTTACCCTGCCAAGAATAATCCAGCCCTTGATAGTAAGTCTGTTTTTGTTTTTTGATTTTCTCTAATAAATCTTGAGATATGCTCCCTAAAGTAACGATCGAGCCTTCAGGAATTAAGTCTTCTTCAATGGGAATACTAATTTCTTCTTCGTCAAAATCCCCCTCTAAGTCTCTAATATCTCCTAAGGATAATAATTCTTTAGTTAATTCTGGCAAAGTAGAGACTTGTACAGATATAGTTTTGTCACTATTGTTAGGAGAAGGAAGAGCAATATCGTAGCGATCGCTGATAGCTTCAATTTCATCTTCCATTAACTGTTCTTGATACTGCCGACAAAAATGCAACATTCCTTGTAGGGCAATATAGACTATTTTGGCTTCTTCTTCGTCTAGAAAGGGACGCATACCTTCATAAGGATGTAAGCTGCCAAAGAAGGGCGTTATGTCCTCCGTCTCTTCTGATGGCCAATTGAAATCTTCTTCTGCTTCTTCATCGATTAATTCAAAATTTAAAAACCAGCAATCTTGTGCTAAAAAAGCTTTTTCTAATTGTTCGACCGATTTTTCACTTAAAGCTACCGAACGAAATTGTTTGAGAGAATCGAGAGAACGATACAAAAGTACTCCATATTCGCTTGCCATCATTCCCATCACACAAGCATAAACTGGATTATTGTCCCAACCTTCAATTTGCAGTGCCAGAATATCATGGTCGGCTAAACATTCCCAAGGTGCATCCTCCCACAATTCCTCGGCAGTTTCCTGGAGGGACTCATCGTAGTTCGCAGGTAAAGAAGGGGGTCTACTGTTATCCATTGCCTCAAACCCCCGAAATAACTGATCTATTAAAGGTAACTCAGCAACATATTCGATCGCAATATCTAAATTTTGTAATGCCCCCCGTAAAAAGAATTGAATTTCGCGATCGCGTACGATAATTTTTTGAGGACGGGCTGGTTGAGCGGGATGATGAGGAGATTCGATCGCTCTTAGTAAAGTACGTACGATCGCTTCTAATCCCATATCTGGAGGCACGATATCCATTGCCCGCACACAACCTTCCGAGCCGTCTACCCAAATAATACATTCTCCCTGACCATCAAGTTCGGGTTCTAGATTAGCAGCTACATTAGCTAATGAACGGCGGTCTCCTTCCCACACACTAGGCACTTGAGGGATTTTTTTGAGTCTACTTTTAGTTGTTCTAGGAAGGGCAGTCATATAATATTAATATACTAAAAAAAATAGGGGAAACCGTTCTTTTCCAGAGATTCTCATCTAATGGTTGCTGAGTTATTCTAGCTAAGATTGTCGACCCTCGAAGCAATAATTTGAGTTTTAGCAGAAGATTGTAAGAGCAGACCATATTCAATACCTTCTACTACAGCTTGATACGAAGCAGCCAAAATATTACTAGAAACGCCGATAGTTGACCAACGTTCTTCACCATTGCTGGATTCGACTAAAACTCTAGTTTTGGCAGCAGTACCTGCTGTACCATCTAAAATTCTCACTTTGTAATCGCTCAGATAAAAGTTAGCAATTTCTGGATAAAATTTGACTAGAGCTTTGCGTAAAGCTAGATCTAAAGCAGATACTGGTCCGTTTCCTTCAGCAACTTCTAGTAAATCCTTACCGTCAACTTCTACTTTTATTGTAGCCAAAGCATTACTACTAGGATTATCTACTCCTTGAAGAATATCGCAGTGAACTTGAAATCCTTTAAGTTGAAACGCTTTTAGTCTCTGTCCCAAAGTCGATCGCATCAGCAATTCAAAACTGGCTTCGGCAGCTTCAAATTGATAACCTTGATTTTCTAAACTCTTCAGTTTGGTTAAAATTTCTCCGCAAATTGGGTCTCTTTTATCAAGATGAATCCCAAACTTAGCTGAATAGTGTAAAACATTGCTTAAGCCAGACTGATCGGAGATGACAATGCGCCGTTGATTACCAATTAATTCTGGCTGAATATGCTCGTAGGTTAACGGATTCCGTTCTACTGCTGAAACATGAATCCCACCTTTATGAGCAAAAGCAGAACGACCGATAAAAGGTGCGTGATCGTCAGGAGCAAGATTGACAATTTCGCTAATTAAACGACTAGTTCTGGTGAGTTGAGTAAGTTGTCGTTCGGAAATACAGGGATAACCCAATTTTAGCTGTAAGTTAGGAATTAAAGTACAAAGATTGGCATTACCACACCTTTCCCCATAACCATTAATTGTTCCCTGTACCATAGTCACACCTTCTCTCACTGAAGCGATCGCGTTAGCTACCGCCGTACCTCCGTCGTTGTGAGTATGAATACCTAATTGGGGTAAAAAATCTTGGCTATTTTCTCTTGAAAAAGCTTGAATTACTTCTGCAACAATTTGACTGATTTCGTGAGGTAGAGTACCCCCATTGGTATCGCAAAAAACTAGCCATTCTGCACCAGCAGCCCAAGCTGTTTTGAGGGTTTTGAGGGCGTAATCTGGATTTGCTTTATAGCCATCAAACCAATGTTCCGCATCATAAATTACTCTTCTGCCCTGACTGCGAAGATATTTAATTGTATCGGCGATCATAGCCAAATTTTCTTCAAGACTGGTTTTTAGTCCTTCACTCACGTGCAAATCCCAAGACTTACCAAAAATAGTGACCCAATGGGTTCCTGCTGCTAAAATGGCTTGCAGCATTTTGTCTTCTGGGGCAGCTTTATGAGGACGGCGTGTAGAACAAAAAGCAGTTACCTCTGCTTGTTTGAGCGGTTCTTCTTTTAGCTTCCAGAAAAATTGGACATCTTTCGGATTTGCTCCTGGCCATCCGCCCTCAATAAAAGGAACTCCTATCTCGTCTAGTTGATGGGCAATTCTTAGTTTATCTTCTAAAGATAAAGAAATTCCCTCTCTTTGAGAGCCGTCTCTTAAAGTAGTATCGTAGAGCCAAATTTTTCCTCGATCAGTCATAAATTACTCAAATTTATTCAAACAGAAACAGCCAACTAAATGTTAATTTATCTGAAAATAAACCATTTAGTTGACCATTATTTTTTAAGTATTACCCATGCCTACAGTAGCAGTTCTGGGAAAAACCATACAATGTGAGTCGGGTGCTAATTTACGTCGGGTTCTATTAAACCACGATATCCCTCTTTACAATGGCAAAGCAAAAATAATTAACTGTCGAGGTATCGGTAGTTGTGGTACTTGTGCTGTTGCGATAGAAGGTGAAGTTTCCCCTGCCAATTGGAAAGATAAAGCCAGGCGATCGCTTCCTCCTCACTCTCCAACTAGAGATTTGCGTTTAGCTTGTCAAACAAAGATATTAGGCGATATCAAAGTAACTAAATACAATGGCTTTTGGGGACAAGGAGAGGAAATTATCTGGAATGGTTCACAAGACTTTTTGTCTAGGTAATAACCATAGTGGTCGAGCGACGTGAGCGTCCAACGAATTTATATTTCGTTATGTCTGGAGAGGAACAATTTCCTAAGAGTTCGGAGTTATGATTTTTTTGTTCGATGAAAGGTCAAGGGAAAAATTGACTAATTTTATACCAAGAAGAAGAATAGAAACCTACACTCCTTCCTGGCAAGATTGAGTTTTTTTAAATTAAATTTTTTCCCAAATTTAAGCCCATTTTTAGCCAACGGCAGCCTTTGATTTATTAGGAGAACTACCTTCTTGATAATGGGGGTCTAACCAACAAATAGGTAGAGATTCCCCAGAGGGAAAAATAAGCTCAGACTTCATGAAAGTTTCAGGGTCTTGCATTTCTTCCCCCGCATGCATTCGCCCTGTAATTTCTTTAAGACAGGGATCGTACATACTATCTAAAGTTAGAACTTCTACTAACTGTCCATTCGATTTATGCTTCAAAAACATGGTTCCTCCTAGGTTAGAAACATCCTAGTAATTTCAACCTAGCATAAGTTTTAGGTTATAAATATCACATACTGTAAAGCAAAATAAAGTTGAATTAAGAAGAATTGAAAACTGTGGAAACTCAAAGCAAACATCAATCTTTATCTAAATTAGAAACCCCGATCTTTTTTAATTTATCTCCCCTAATTCGGATTACTCTTATTTGTTTATATATAGCTTTAACTATCCCCCTTCCTTTTTTAGCGAAAGCATCTTCTGCACCAGTACCACCCTGGTTACTGTGGATAGGGATTGCTTTTGGTGCATTAGCTCTTTATGCTGCTCTTAGCGAAAGAGTGATTTTAGATGAGGAAAAAATACAAGTAGCTTATCCTAATTGGGTACCGCGATTTTTCCGTAAAGGTTGGTCTTTAGGTTGGTCGCAAATTAAAGACCTAAAAATGCGTACTACAGGACAAGGAGGATTAGTTTATTACTTTGTTACTCCCTCCGCAGAAAAAGCCTATTTGCTACCAATGCGAGTAGCTGGTTTTGCCAAAATGGTGAAAATAGTAGAAGCCAAGACTAGTATTGATACAACCGATGTTCGTCCTTTGTCTCAGCCTTGGATGTATATAATTCTATTTATTTTTACCATGTTTTTATGGTTAATCGATGGCTGGACTATTTGGACTGCTTCGACTCAGGGTTTAATTGTGTCATAGCTTTTAGCCCTTCGGGTTCGGTCTACTCGCGTGTTCCTTAGGTGAGCTTTGCTCACCAGGGTCGCTCGTCAGCATTTTGAATACGATTCAAAATTACGCCCTCACTTTTAGCTCTTAGCCTTGCTATGTTCACTATTTCTTCTCAAGGTAAGTTATAAAAAATAAGAGTTAGACAGTTCAAAAACAGAAAATTCAGGCTGTATTCATGGATTTACACATAACAGATGTTCAAAGTCTGGCAATGATCGATCGCCAAATAGGTAATTGTCAATTATCTCCGGCTAAATACGAAATAGCACGCCAGGTAATCTATAGAACTGCCGATTTTGAATATTTATCTCTATTGCAATTTTCTGAAAACTCTTTGGCTCAAGGTGCAGCAGCTTTGGCAGCCCATACATCTGTGATTGTCGATCGACCTACAGTTCAAGTAGGGATTGTTTCCATGCTACAAAAAACCTTTGGCAATCCTATTTACTGTTGTAGCACTTTAGTTACTCGACCACAGCAACGTAAAACGGAAGCAGCTTGGGGTCTAGAAACTATGGCCAAAAATCATCCCCAAGCAATTTATGTCATTGGACAAGAACAAACTGCCTTAACTACCTTAGTAGAATTAATAGAAAGAAAAACCATTCAACCAGCACTAGTGGTAGCTACTCCACCAACTTTTGTGGAACAAGACATGAAACAATGGCTAGAAAAATCTTCTATTCCCCATATATATGTTGCAGGAAATAAAGGTAACTCGATCGTAGCAGCTACTATCATCAATAGTTTAGCGGAACTTACTTGGCAAGAATATGGGCTTAATTTAGGTTAATCTTTAAGCTATCAGCTTACAGCTTTCAGCCATCAGCTTTTTTAAAGCTAAATTTAGCATTTAGCATTATCGGCGAGAAGCCCCACGTCCGTAATCTTTGATTCGGCGTGTGGATGAATCGCCAGTCAAAGGTCAGAGTTTACCCCCATCTCTTGGCAAGCAATCTCTACACATATAGTTGCTCAAAGCTTTACATTACAATGGCTACAGCCAAAGTACTGCAAGAGGTGTGTCAGCGGGTTAAGTTGGCATTTACCAGGTTTATAACTGGTGACAGTAAAGGGAAACGCAGTGGTAAGCCACGTTTTAAAGACACAAAACGCTTCAGATCGATGGTGTTTGAAGGGGCAAAACTACACAGTTGCTCTATAGGTGGCAAATGGCTGTACATTACGCTACCGAAAATAGGACTAGTTAAGGTTAGGCAGCATCGACCATTACCAAATGGAGCATTACTCAAGTCAGTACAGGCAATCAAAAAGACCGATGGCTGGTACATCAACTTAAGGTTACAGGATGATTCTGTTTATCTTTACCGATGCGAGTATCAGGGAGTATTGGGATGAAGAATTAAACCTTTTGATTGACCGCGACATCAATGCTGGGGTCAATATCAAAAGAGTGGGGCTGGGCTTGTTCCCCACTATAAAACGCCGTAAAGGGAATCAGGTAGTAATCAACTCTACTACTAATAGTACCTTGAAGGAAGTTCTGCCAGTCCATCAATTTTGGACTGCACAGAAGCCTAAACTGTATGCGCTAGCATCAGTGTAGGAGAAGTCACTTTCCCACTCGAGCGCCCGTTTCTACATCAAACCAGTGCAATTGTTGTAAAGGTAATGCTAACCTAATTTTGTCCCCCTCCCAATTGCGATCGGTAGGTAATAAAGCCCTAATTGTTAGATCGGAATCATCAACTTTGATACTAATTAAATTTTCCTTACCCAATTCTTCAACTAAGAACACCTTACCTTGTAGAACATATTCATCTTCTGGAGTGGCTAAATGTAAATCTTCTGGACGAATACCTAAAACTATTCGGCTAGGAACATTAGTAATATCTACTAGGGGAAGAGCAGATTTACCTAAAATAGCAGTATTTCCCTCACATTTAAGGGTAATAAAATTCATTTGAGGACTACCGACAAAACCAGCCACAAATTGATTAGCAGGGTGAGTATAAATACGATTAGGAGGAGCATGTTGCTGAACTATACCATCGTATAAAACTGCTACTTTACTAGATAAAGTCATAGCTTCAGTTTGGTCATGGGTAACGTAAACTACGGGTTTATTTTGCTCTTTAAATAATTGTTTCATTTGCGCTCTTACTTGTTCCCGCAGTAAAGCATCCAAATTACTGAGGGGTTCATCTAGTAAAAATACTTCAGGATCTCTAACTAATGCTCTTGCTAAGGCTACTCGTTGACGTTGCCCGCCAGACATTTGACCTGGTTTACGATCGAGGAGATGATTTAACTCTAGCTTTTGGGCTGCTTCTCGAACTCTTCTGTTTATCTCTTCTTTAGGCATTTTACGTAATTTAAGGGCAGTGCCTATATTTTCCGCAGCATTCATGTGAGGATAGAGAGCATAGCTTTGAAATACCATAGCAATATTGCGATCGCCAGGGGGAACTCGATTGACATTTTTGTCCCCAATAATGACTTTACCCTCGGTTGCAGGTTCTAAACCAGCAATTAATCTTAGTAGAGTAGATTTTCCACAACCAGAAGGACCGAGTAAAGTCAAAAACTCTCCATCTTCTACTTCTAGAGAAACATTTTTTACTGGGATAACCTGAGAATCATATTTCTTATACAGATTATGTAATTCTAGCTTGGCCATTTTCTTACCGAATTGTGATTCTTATAACTCGATCGAACTTTCTGGAAAATAGAAGTTCAGAAGTTGCTAAAACTAACTACTCATCTAACCGAGATTAGACTTATACAAAAAGTTTAATAAACCCATATCTGCATCTAATTCTACTATTTGCCCGACGGGTAAGGCTGCATTAGCTCCATCATGACCAAAAGGAAGACCAGATACTATAGGAATATTAAGACTGCCAAGGCGATCGCGCAACACTTCTTCTGTTGTCCAAGTTTTACTACCTAAGGGAGGATCGCAACGGCTAAACCTGCCTATTGCAATTCCTTTAATTTGTTTAAATACGTCCAGCATACGCCACTGGGTTAACATTCGATCGAGCCGATAGGGAAATTCGGTTACATCTTCTAATGCTAAAATAACCCCCTCCAAAGACGGTTGAATTGATGTTTTTAACAGATGAGTAGCCACAGTCAAATTAGCTGGAAGTAAGAATCCTGTTACTTTTCCTCCACCCCAACCTTCTCCCTGTAATGGTTTTAGAGGACTACCTTCAACACAATCAAATAATCTTTGAATTGACCATTCTGGCTCCCTTGCTAAAGAAGTTAAAACAGGAGCATGAACTCCTGCAATTCCCACTGTTGCTAAACTCCATAACAAACTCGTCACATCAGAAAAGCCAATTATCCACTTAGGTTCTAATAATTCTAAATTTCCCCCCTGCTCCCCTGCTCCCCTGCTCCCCTGTTCCCCTACCTGCCAACTCCAATCTTCCAACAACCTAGCACCACCATAACCACCCCTAGCACAAATAATTGCTTTACATTCAGGATCGAACCAGGCTTCGGCTAAAGCTTGTCTGCGTTGACTATCTTTCCCTGCCAGGTAGCCATAACGAGCAGAATAATTGCTACCTAACTCTACTTTATAACCACGCGATCGCCAGATACTCAATCCCTGTTCAAATGCTGCTAATTCTTTTAAGGCACCGCTAGGAGCAATAACTTTAACTAAATCTCCTGGTTTCAATGGAGGTGGTAATTGACAGGGATAAAAGACTTGTGGCATTAGAACAAGGTGAGTTCGGAGTTCGACCTTTAGTTTCGGTAATTAGAATAATTTAGCGGTTCTTACTTTTCTAAGTCTGAGGGGAAAAAATAACTCTTATAATTATGAGAGTTATTTTTAACCAAGTGACTTTAGTACAATTGAATTGCGACGGGGACGAGTAATTACTCCTTCTTGTTCTAATTGATTGATCAACTTTGTCACGGTTACTCTGGTTGTCCCAATCACTTCAGCTAATTCTTGATGAGTAAGAGGTAAATCTATTAATTTTCCCCGTTCTACTTCGCGACCAAATTTACGCGCCAACCAAACTAAAATTTTTAGTAATCGATGATACATTCGCTCAGAACGCACAATATAGAGCAACTCTTCCGTTTGTTGAATGTGACGGCAAATTGAATCTGATAACCAATCGCATTGACGTAAGGGAACAGAAACTGCTTCAACTGTATTAAGGCACTCTATCTGATAGGGACTAACCAAAGATAAGGGTTGTCCTACTACATCTCCCGAACCCCAATAGCCAAGAGTAATGGCTGTCCCTTCCTCATTCCAGGTGCAGGTTTTGACTACACCCTGTTTGAGTAACCAGAAACAGTCTGACTGTAAAGGGATAATCTCGCGGGGACTGAAAGTATGCAGCCTCCTGTGATTGTTTGAGCTATTCTGCATCAAAATCATTGCGTTCATTTATACAATTTTTTCAACTTATGGGTATTTTGTAAAGAAAAAGTAAATTATTGTCTTATAAACATAATTTGTCTATAGTTCTTAACAAAAAAAAAGTTAGCTAAGTTAATTAAGTCTTAACTAACTGTAAATTGTTCGAGGTGATTGGGGACTGGGTATAGGTGATTGAGGATTAGTATTTAATGTTTTAAGCTTCTTCTTTTCTTGCCAAGAGTACGGGACATTCTGCTTTAACTCTTAGATAGTCGGATAAAGAACTTCCCAACAAGCGATCGAGGTCAGGTAAATTTTTGGCTATAGAAGGGCGACGTTCTGGAGAACCAATGATTAAAAAGTCGATATTGTTATCTTCAGCTAAGGCACGGATTTGTTGAGCAGGTCTTCCGCCCGTAACCAAGCAACGATAATTTAGCCCCATTCTCTTAACTTTAGCTACCGCAGGGGCTAAGATAGGGTTGTTTTCCATCTCTTCTTTGGACAAAGAAACACTGGGGTTGAGATCGGGGTTAACGCGAGTGAGATATAGTTCTGCATCTGGATAGCCTTGGAACAAGAAAATTGCCAAATCTAGAGCATATTGTCCTGCTGGAGATTTATCCATTGCTATCATTACTCGCTTGATTCTTTTGATGTAGATGTCATCTTTAATTAATAACATCGAGCGATCGGTTAGCTGAAATACGTACTGGCTAACTGAATTACTGAGGATAGACTGTAGCTTACCCAATCCTCTCGAACCCATAATAATTAAATCAGCGTTGGTTTCTTGAGCTACTTTTAATACGGTTGTTTTGGGGTCTCCTTCTTTGATAATTTTGTCAACTTTATTTTCAGCAATACCCAGCTTGGCGATTAGCTGGTCTATTTTGGCTTCAGCTTGTTCTATACCTTCTTTTTCTTCTGTTTTAGTTGTGGGGGAAATAACCCGCAAAATGGAAACTTCTGAACCGCTAATTGCCGGAAGATTTATCAAATTTTTGAGCATATCTCGAGCATTATCTGCACCGGAATCAGCATATAAAATTTTCTTAAGCATCGCTCAACCTATTATATTTAATTGCCTTTCAAATTATTTCTGCTTCTAGATTACAGTTAATTCCATCTTTTCAGAATATGGTTCGGGATGAAACTTAACAACTGCTGCTCTAGAAATTATTGTCTAGTAAACAAAGCTCGATCGAGCCTAGTCAAACCCTGCTGAAAAAAATATATTGGTAGATTGATAACATCCTGAGTGTAATTGCTTATTATTAATAATAAGCAATAAAACTTTAATAATATTCATGCTTGTCTCTTTGCTAGAACTTAAAAGTATTAAAAAATTTTTACAATCAAAAATTCTGTTTGGTAACGAACCTAATCCAGAATTAGCAGCCATTCTGATTGTTTATTTCGTCCAAGGAATACTAGGATTAGCTCGTTTAGCCGTTAGCTTTTTTCTCAAAGACGATTTGGGCTTAACACCAGCAGAAGTAGCTGCTCTTACGGGTATTGCTTCTTTACCTTGGGTAATTAAACCGGTGTTTGGTTTCTTATCCGATGGTCTACCTTTATTTGGATACCGTCGGCGACCATATCTCATCCTTTCAGGTATACTGGGAACCATCTCTTGGCTAGCTTTCGCTAGATTAGTTGATAGTGGCTGGAGTGCCACCATTGCTCTTGTTTCAACTTCTCTCTCTGTAGCCATTAGCGATGTAATTATTGATTCTTTAATTGTAGAAAGAGCGAGAAAAGAATCTTTAGGACAAGCAGGTTCTTTACAATCTTTATCCTGGGGCTGTTCTGCTTTAGGTGGTTTGATTACAGCTTATCTGAGTGGCTGGTTACTAGAGCATTTTAGTAATAGTGTTGTTTTTGAAATTACCGCTACTTTTCCTCTTCTCATATCTGCTGTTGCTTGGTTAATTACTGAAGAAAAAATTACATCTTCTCCTACTAAAAATAAACCAATAGTTGTAGAGCAAATTCAACAACTCTGGGGTGCGGTAAAACAAAAGTATATTTGGCTACCAGTCGTTTTTCTATTTATTTGGCAAGCCACACCCACAGCAGATTCAGCATTTTTCTTCTTCGTAACTAATGACTTAGGATTTGAACCAGAATTTTTAGGTAGAGTACGTTTAGTAACTAGTCTGGCATCTTTAATTGGTATCTGGCTATTTCAGCGTTTTCTCAAAAATGTTCCCTTTCGTCAGATTTTAGGCTGGAGTACGGTAATTGCTTGTGCTTTAGGTATGACAAGTTTGTTACTGGTTACTCATGCCAATCGAGCTTTAGGTATTGACGATCGCTGGTTTAGTTTGGGAGACAGTCTTATTCTGACAGTAGTAGGGCAGATTACCTGGATGCCAGTATTAGTTCTTTCAGCCCGTCTTTGCCCTAGAGGCATAGAAGCAACTCTTTTTGCCTTGCTAATGTCAATTTGGAATCTTTCTATGCTACTTTCTCAAGAACTAGGAGCATTACTGACTAGTTGGCTGGGAGTTACGGAAACTAATTTTGACCATCTTTGGTTGCTAATTATAATTACTAATTTATCCACACTATTACCTCTACCTTTTTTAGGTTGGCTACCAGCAGGAGATCCACAAACAGAGCAAGATAACACTCCCAATAATCAATTTCTCCCACCAGCAGAAGGTGTCGAACATCACATTCCAGGTTCAGTAGCAGAAGCCCAGATGATGCCTAATCTAGTGCCTGAATTCGTGGTAAATAAGTTGTCTCGAGAAGAAAAAGATAGCTAAATAGGAGTTCGGAGTTCGGAGTTCGGAATTCGGAATTAAAAGTGAACTTTGGTAGTAGCTTTCGCGTACATAGTTTGGAGTTAAAAAAAATAAATTAATCTAATGGATTCAATTGAAGTTACGGGAATTCGTGCCTACGGGTATACTGGATATCTGCCTGAAGAGCAGGTTTTGGGACAGTGGTTTGAAGTGGACTTAATTTTATGGTTAGATTTGACTTCTGCTGGTGCCAGCGACGAGATTGAAGCTACTCTCGATTATCGTCAGGCGATCGATCTGGTGAAGGAGCAAATTACTACAGCTAAGTTTGCTTTAATTGAGAAATTAACTGCTACTATCGCCGAAAAGATTTTGCAACTCGACAAAGTACAAAAAGTTCAGATTAAATTGTCTAAGATTGCTGCTCCTATTCCTAATTTTGGAGGTAAGATAACCATATCTATGACTAGAATTAAATAATAATCGAGCTAGTTAAATATTTCCATTGTTGCCACAAGCAAATCATGCCATCCTAACGCTTATTAATTCAATTTTGCAATCAGTAATATCACTGAAAAATAAAGCAGATGGGGATCATTTTTAGGCAATTACGACCAAGAAGATCGAGAGGATAATCTGTCACATTTGTATTAATAGGCTATATCTTATGAAGATGAATATTAAGTATAGCTAAATTATCGGCATAATATAATGGAAATCACATTTTAATGAAAAGGAAAATTACACTTATTCTAGCTCCTTTATGGCAATATCTCAATCAGCCTATATTTGACAATCAATCTGTATGGGATATTAGGTTTTTTGCTTATTTATATAGAGTTAAATTATTGCATAAATGTTGGCAAAAAGAATGTTTACCCAAAGATAGTACTCATTCTCAATGACGCGATCGTCCAACGAATTTAATTCGTTATGTCTGAAATAAATACAATTAACAGTGGCAGTTGCAAAAATTGCCACTAAACGGCTTTTAAATTTAGATAGTAAGTATAAATATTATGACTGAGAAGGTTTTTTACAACTCAAAATTAGCTTGGTTTGAGTAGTTCCAGAATCTTCTGAAGATGGAGCAGATATTTCTAGGTTTCCCCCCATAGTTTGTAAAAGAGTTTTAGATAACAATAGCTTCATTCTAGGAGATAAGGTGATATCTTTACCGAACTCTCTAATCTTATCTAAATCTATTTTAGATGTTTGCTCAGAAGAATTAATTCCTTCTTGCCAAACTTCCAGAGGACAATCAAGCTCCATCATAATTTTAACGATATCTGATTCGGGATGAGAATTAGCAATTACTCGAATAGTCCCCTCTTTCATCAAATAAATTCCACTATCAATTAAATTAACAATCGATTGTACCAAGCGAGCATGATCTGCATATACATAAAGTGCTTCTTCTGGAGGGATAATATGCAGTTTGAGGTTACGATTAGCAGCTTGAAGATGAGTTAATTGATAAATATAATGAAACAGTTCTTTAAGCGGAATCGATTCTAAAATTAATCGGTTAGTACCGTATTCAGTTTTAGCCACAGTCACGATTTCATCAATCAGCTTCATCAACTTTAATGCTGATTGATAAGCTTGAGCAATAAATTCTTTTTGTTCTTCGGGGCTTTCACAGAGATCGGAGAGAATTAACTGGTGCAATCCAATCAGGCTACTCAGAGGCGATCGCAATTCATGAGAAGTCCGCGCTAGAAAGCTTGCC
>JAAUYH010096841.1_pt1 | contig 32347 bp, 29 predicted proteins | sample 7278061 | NCBI WGS metagenome assembly JAAUYH01 (sample SAMN14350203, study PRJNA611818) | marine sediment metagenome | isolation source: surface marine sediment (0.6m) | place: French Polynesia: Moorea | collected 2018-08 | reverse complement strand
CCTCCGTGCCGGTCGCGCACAGGTTCTCGACGCGCGTCACCGGGATGTTGTTCAGTCGCAATGCGTTCGAGAGCGGGATGGCGGACTTGCCGATATTCTGCTCGTCGAAAAAGACGCCGAGCCAGGCCGCGTCGATGTCATCGCGGCCGATTCCAGCATCCGCCAGCGCTTCGGTGAAGGCCTCGACCATCAAGTCGGCTGCGCTCATGTCCCAGCGCTCGCCGAACGCGGAACAGCCCATGCCGATGACAGCCACCTTGTCGCGTATGCCCTCAGCCACTGGGCGCACCCCGCTCCTTTATCGCTTTCCAGAAATAGCGCCGGAAACCGCGCGCGCGGTCGATGTCCTTGATGCGGAATTGCATGCTCACGCGATCACCCACGGCGACCTCGCCCGAGGCGGTGTCGGTGAACTGCATCAGGATGTTGGCGCCACCGTCAAAGCCGACGTTGCCGTAGACCAGCGGCGGCGCCGGAGAGAAAGCCTGCCAGTCTTCGGTGTAGGACTTCACCGTGCCCGTGAGATCGGCGAACGGGTACGGCTCCTGTGTGTCGAAGGCCCGGCACTCCGGATTCACGCAGGCACGCGTGCGCGGAAACTGGACCGTGCCGCAGACCGAGCACTTGCCACCGACGAAGCCGGACACCTGGTCGCGCTGTCGATAGTAAGCGCTCTGTGCCGTCCGCACATCGCGTTCTGCACGCTTCCCCCAGTCCATTGCGATCAGTTCGCGGTGACTCAAGTATCGAAGGTAGTTGTCGTCGTCGACGCCTGCGTCGAGCGCGTCGGAAAATGTGCGTGTCTTCCGGCCGGTCGCGCGCAGCAGCATAGCGTCGCAACCCTGGCCGAAGCCCACCAGCAAAATAAGGTCGCCATCCTCCGCCTGCTCGAGGGACTCGGCAAGACCCAGCAGCGGCGCAGCACTCCCGGCGTCCCCGACAGCCGTGTCCGCAGCCAGTGCCGTCTCGGCGTTGGACAGCCCCGTCGCCTTCGCCACGCTTGCACGGATTCGGGCCGTTGAATTCAGTACGAGTCGCGCGACTTGGTCCGGCTCGATATTGTTTCGCTGCAGAAGTGCTGGAATCACGGCGACAAGGTTCTTCAGGTAGCCCTCCTCGCGAATCCAGCGCTCTTCGAAGCCGTAGTCGAAGTCGGCCCCGGTCGATCGGTAGTGATCGACGAAATCGGTCGCCAGCGTATCGCCGTCGACAAACTCGGCCAGCAACGCGTCGTTCCCAGTTAGCACGGCAACCGCCGCATCGCCGTAGCTGATTTCCTCGATGCTTGCCGGTTTTGCGCGTCGCTTCTCAGCCGCTACAAGCAGGTCGCCGGCTGAAGCCTTGCGCAGTGACGCGAGCAGCGGCGACGTGGCGGCACGGAGGCTTGCTCTCGAGTCCTGCGTTGCTGTCCCCGCGGGCTGCTGCAGCGCCTCGAGCAGCAGGCTGGCATGCGAGCGATCGGCAAACGGCAGGCTGGTCGAACAGACGTGCAATGAATCGAACTGGCCTTCGATGCGGCGTGCCGCTTCGTGCGCCATCGTCACGCTGTCTTCATCCCAGTTCGCGGTCGCGAGCGAACCCGTCGCTCGACTCTTGAGCGTCGGCATCGCCCACGCATGAGCCGAGGCGATCGCTTCCCTCGAGAGACGCAGCCTCGGCAAGTAGACACCAATATCGGCGATCCCGATGGTCATTCGCGAAGCACGAATTCTTCTAGCTTGGGCTCGACTGCGAGCCGTGTTGGCAGACCGCTGGAGCCAATTCGACGATCAAGCTCTTCGTGCCAGTGGTAGATCCGGCGTTCCTGGTAGTTCAGCGGTATGCCCGAGAAACCCGGCGATTCGACCGAGGCCTGTATTTGCGGCGCGAATTGCGTGTCCTCCTCGAGGATGCGGTCGAAGTTCCCGATACGCGTGTCCCATAGCGGGTCGCGCGCGCCGTCACCCCAGTCCGGCGCGAACCAGTGCACGTCCAGCGACATCGTGTTCTCGGTCTTCGGCCAGAACAGGATAAACGGCATGCCCGTGTGCGCCGTCGGCGTCACGATGTTGGGGAAAATGTTGTAGCTGAAGTTGTTGTTGCGAATGAGGTCCGGGACCGTATCGATCTCCGCCATGCCGACCGTGCCCGGGTCTACCCAGTCCGGCCGTCGATTCGGCGTCACCATCAGTGAGTGTCCGCGCTCCCAGAGCATGATGCTGGTGCCGATGTGGTCGAGGAACCGATCCACGGTCTGTTGGTGGATCGAACGCAGGTGATAGACCTCGAGGAAGGCGTCCTGGATGACCTTGACGTTGCAGGCCACCTCGAAATTCTCGCTTTCGACAAGCCTAAGGTTGTCGATGTCGAAGACGCTGAAGTGCTCGGGGATCGGGCCCAGCGTCTCGAGCAAAGGCTCGGCGTTCGGATCCTCGGAAATGAACAGCCAGTTTCCGAAGCGCTCGCAACGCACCTGCCTGAGCCCGTAGTCCTCTTTCTTGAAGTCCGGGAAGTCGCGCTCGTCGCGCATACCGATCAGTTTGCCCTCGAAGTCGTACGCCCAACCGTGATAGCCGCAGACGAGACTACGAACGGAACCGCAGTCCTTCTTTACCAACGGTCCGCCGCGATGCTGACAGGTGTTGTAGAACGCCCGGACGACGTCGTCCCTGCCGCGAACCAGGAAGATCGGTGACCCGGTACGCGTGAACATCTTGAAACTGCCAGCCTTGGGGAATTCGTCCATGTGACCCGCGTACAGCCACGCCTTGCGCCACAGATGCTCCTGTTCGAGCGCCAGGAACGCCGGATCGACGTATCGGCCGCCGGGGATCTTCGGCAGCTTCGGAAAACCGGGCGGCGGGGTTTGGCGTCCGGATTCGTACGCCATGCCCTTTTCTATCCGTTCCAGAGTCTCGTTCTTCACGGAATCACCTGCAGAATTCTTTGATTCGATTGGATAAGTATAGATATCCGGCCTCATAAAAGAAACAATCCTGACTGTTTTTTTTAGGGCGGCGCTGGAGTAGACTCTCAGGACTCGTGACAAGCGCTGGACAGGTTTTGCCCCATGGACTTCAGACTCTCGGACGAACAACAGGATATGCAGGACGCTGCCCGGGCCTATGCCCAGAGCAAGCTCCCGGAACTCGCGGACGAGATCGAGGCGACAGCCGAACCGCCCTCCGCCGAGCTGATCCGCGAATACGCAGACATGGGCTTCCTGGGCATCAACATCCCCGGGTCGCTCGGGGGCCTCGGGCAGACCAACCTGGACGCGCTGATCGTGCTGGAAGAGTTCGGCAAGATCTCGTCGGCCATCGCCTTCCCCGTCTTCGAGTCCTGCACCGGGCCGGTCAAGGCAATCGAACATTTCGGTACCGACGCGCTGAAAGAACGCGTCGTTCCGGCTGTCTGCCGCGGCGAGATGGTCGTGGCCATTGCGATGTCGGAGCCCAATGCCGGCTCGGCGCTGACGGATCTGACGACCAAGGCCGAGAAAGGCGATTCGAGCATTCGCATCAATGGCATGAAGCGCTGGTGCTCCGGCGGCGGACACGCTGACGGCTACCTCGTCTACTGCCGGCTGTCCGAAGAACCGGGCGCACGTGGCATCGGCGCCGTGTTCATCGAAAAGAACACGCCGGGACTGACCTTCGGTGAGCAGGAGTCACTGATGGGCTTTCGTGGCGTCCCATCCTGCGACATTTTCCTGGATGACGTGGAAGTCCCGCTGGAGAACCTGGTCGTAGACGCGGGCGGCTTCAAAAAACTGATGCAGGCATTCGACCTGGAACGCTGCGGCAACGCGACGATGTCGATGGCCCAAGCCGCCGGCGCGCTCGACGAAGTCATCGCCTACGTCCAGGAGCGCAAGCAGTTCGGCAAACCGATCATCGACTTCCAGGCCGTCCAGTTGCGCATCGCCGAGATGCAGATGCAGGTCGATGCGGCTCGACTGCTGATCCATCGTGCGATCTCGAACGCACAGCACGGCATGCCGAGTATCCAGGAATCGTCGATCGCGAAGTGCTTCGCTAACGAGATCTCGCGAACGGTCACCGGCAACGCGGTGCAGTTGATGGGCGGCTATGGCTACTCCTGCGAGTACCGGATCGAACGCCGCATGCGTGACGCCTGGGGCTGGGGCATCGCCGGCGGCGCCATCGACATCCAGAAAACCAACATCGCGAGCGCGATGGTGGGCAGGCGATTCAATCAGCGCGCTGTCTGAGCCACGCGGTACCTGCTCTACTCCGCGATGAAAAAGACCGTGGGGACTTCCGCATAAAACGTCGATTCGCTCGCAATGACGGCGATGCGCAGCGTACTGGCTGAGTCCACGCTGCCTGCCACCCGGCCAACCCAGCGCTTGCCGTCGGCATCGACGATCGTCAGCGCTGCTGGTGCGCCGTCGGCGAGCCCGACAGCCGCGCGGTCGATGACGATGGTCGAATCGAGCTCAATGTCGATACCGGACGCATCGTAGGCCGGCACGCTGATGGACAGTTCGACATCTTCGTTCTTCAGATCGCAGCGCTGGCTGTATCGCCGGCAGTTGGGTTTCGCGATCAGCTCGTACGATGCGCCCGGCTTCGCCGAGTGCGGTCGCTCGGCCACGAAATAGTCGACCGAGAACCACGCGATGATGGCGAGCACAGGCGCGATCAGGAATGCGAGGATCATGTGTTTGTTGCGGAACATGTCGACAGAGCCTAGCGGACTGTTTGTGGATTCAGCAAGAGAAAGGGCCCCTGGAAAGCGTGGCGCACTATCGGGTTTCTAATCAAGAAAAAGGGGGAGCGTATTGCTCCCCCTGTGATTGAGCGTACCCGCTCGACTAGTGCGACACAGCACCCGTGGCACCCGCGGGGACGCGGATGTCCTCGACGAGATGCTGGATGTGCTCGGGCGGCGCCTGCGTGACGCGCGACACGATCATCGCAATGGCGAAGTTGAAGATCGCACCGACCGCGCCGAAGGCGTTCGGCTCGATGCCGAAGAACCAGTTCTCCGACATGTCGACCAGGAAGGACGTGCTCGGGATGAACATGATGCCCTTGTGCTGGAAGACGTACAGCAGTGTCACCGTGATGCCCGCCAGCATGCCCGCAATCGCACCCTCTTTATTCATGCGCTTGTAGAAGATGCCCATCATCAGCGCCGGGAATATCGATGACGCCGCGAGCCCAAAGGCCAGCGCCACGGTCCCGGCCGCGAAGTCTGGTGGATTGAAGCCCAGGTAACCGGCCACCGCGATCGCGCCCGCCATCGCGATGCGACTGGCAAGGAGCTCCTGCTTCTCCGAGATGTTGGGCTTGAACACACCCTTTAACAGGTCGTGCGAGATCGCAGACGATATCGCCAGCAACAAGCCTGCAGCCGTCGATAGCGCCGCGGCCAGTCCACCGGCGGCCACGAGTGCGATCACCCAGTTGGGCAGCCCGGCAATCTCCGGATTCGCGAGTACCATGATGTCGCGGTCGACCTTGACCATCTCGTTGGTTGCCGCATCGGACGTGTACTGGATGCGTCCGTCGCCGTTCTTGTCTTCGAACGCGAGCAGGCCGGTCGTCTCCCAGTTCCTGATCCAGTCGGGCCGCTGCTCGTAGACCATGTACTCGCCCGGAGACGGCTCGATCGTTTCGATCAGGTTCAGACGCGCCATGGCGGCAACCGACGGAGCGGTTGTGTACAGGATCGCGATAAAGACCAACGCCCAGCCGGCCGATGTGCGCGCATCTTTCACCTTAGGCACCGTGAAGAAGCGGATGATGACGTGCGGCAGGCCCGCCGTACCGATCATCAGCGACATCGTGTACATGAACATGTTCGTCAGACTTAGCCTGGCGTTCGTCGTGTAGTCGGCGAACCCTAAATCAGTAAGTACCGCGTCCAGCCTGTCGAGCAGGAACACATCGGAGCCCGTCATCGTCGACCCGAGACCGATTTGCGGCAGCGGGTTACCCGTCAGGCTCAGGGAGATGAAGATCGCCGGGATCGTGTACGCGAGGATCAGTACGCAATACTGCGCGATCTGGGTGTACGTGATGCCTTTCATGCCGCCCATGACGGCGTAGAAGAACACGATACCCATGCCGATAGAGAGGCCGACGTTGTAGTCGACTTCGAGGAAACGCGAGAACGCGACGCCGATGCCCTTCATCTGGCCGATGACGTAGGTCACTGAGGCGATGATCAGGCAGATAACCGCGACGATGCGAGCGGCCTTCGAATAGTAACGGTCGCCGATGAACTCCGGCACCGTGAACTTGCCGAACTTCCTCAGGTAAGGCGCCAGCAGCATGGCGAGTAGTACGTAGCCGCCGGTCCAGCCCATCAGGAAGACGGAGCCGCCGTAGCCCATGAACGCGATGAGGCCGGCCATCGAGATGAACGATGCCGCCGACATCCAGTCCGCTGCCGTCGCCATGCCATTCGCGACGGGGTGTACGCCGCCGCCGGCAACGTAGAATTCCTTGGTCGATCCGGCGCGAGCCCAGATGGCGATGCCGATGTACAGGGCGAAGGTTGCGCCGACGACCAGGTATGTGAGTGTTTGCAGTTCCATGGCGATCCCCTACTCGTCTTCTTCAACGCCATGCTTCTTATCGAGCTTGGCCATTCGGTTTGCGTAGAAAAAGATCAGCACGACAAACACGTAGATTGAACCCTGTTGCGCGAACCAGAAGCCGAGCTTGTAACCGCCTATGCGGACATTGTTCAGCGGTTCGACGAGGATGATCCCGAACAGGTATGAGACGATGAACCAGATCACCATGCAGATGGCGACGAGCTTGAGGTTCGATTTCCAGTAACTGTTTTTGTCCGACATAACCCCCCCTTTTTTAGCGGCTTCCTGTCGTTTTTGGACAACGGCAATCTAGCAAAGCGAATGCAACGGCCCTTACCGACTTTAGTCGTACACGGAACCCCAACAGACGCCCCAAACGGAGCTACGCCATCCACGAAACGTATATTTTTCAACGTGTTGAACAATCCGAACTTGAAGACACATCAAGCACGCGCGTTCGCCGACATGCGACGAAGGTAGTAGACTCGACCACATAACAAAGCGCCGGCACTTAAACCACGGCGCGGCGCCCGCGGGGGGAAACGGGAACTTGATCAACTGGTGGATACTGCTGCTGCTGTCGATCGGCTACGTGATGTTGCTGTTTGGCATCGCGTACTGGGGTGACCGGCCGGGCTCACGGTCCTTCTCACCGCTGTCGCGCTCGGTGATCTACAGCCTGACGCTGGCGGTCTATTGCACGTCCTGGACGTTCTTTGGCGCCGTGGGAAGCGCGGCAAACGCAGGCTGGCTGTATCTGCCCATCTACCTTGGACCGGTACTGGTCGTCCTGTTCGGCTGGCGCATCATCAGCCGGATCATCGCCGTCAGCAAGCGGCAGAACCTGACGTCGATAGCCGACTTCATTGCCGCCCGTTACGGTAAGGCGCGCAGCCTCGCCGTGCTCGTGACGGTGATCGCGACGATCGGCTCGGTGCCCTACATTGCGCTGCAGCTGAAGGCCATCGTATCGGGGTTCAATATCGTCTCTGACTACTCGATGAGCATGGGCAGCGGGCTCGACACGGCGCTGATCGTGTCCGCGGCGATGGCGGGCTTCGCCATCCTGTTCGGCACGCGGCAGGTCGACGTCACCGAGCATCACAAGGGCATGATGCTCGCAATCGCGTTCGAATCGGTCGTCAAGCTCGCCGCATTCGTGGCCGTTGGCTTGTTTGCGCTCGCGCTGCTCAACAGCAACGAGGCGCCGGCAGTGGCAGCCAGCCCGTTCACCTTTGACAGCCTGCCGGATACGTTTATCACGCAACTGTTGCTCGCGAGCGCTGCGATCATCTGCCTGCCCCGCCAGTTCCACGTGGCTGTCGTTGAAGCGCGGTCAGAGGCGGACACCTACGCGGCGCGCTGGGCGCTGCCGCTCTACCTGGTCATTTTTTCGATCTTTGTCATTCCGATTACGCTCGCGGGTCTGAGTTTGTTGCCGTCCGGCACCTACACCGGCGACATGTTCGTACTCGGCCTGCCGATGTCCGCCAACCAGGACTGGCTGACGATGCTCGCGTTCCTGGGCGGCTTTTCGGCCGCGACCGGCATGGTTATCGTCGCCTCCGTTGCGCTGTCGACGATGATCTGCAACGAAATCGTCATGCCGTTGCTGTTTCGACTCCGGCTGTTCGGGCTGCCGGACCGGGACGACTACTCCCGCCTGCTGATACACGTAAGACGCGCCGCAATTGTCGGCATCGCCGCGCTGGCCTATGTCTATTACGTCGCGACCGATGAATCTGCTGCGCTCGCGGCATTCGGCCTGTTGTCTTTCGCCGCGGCGGCACAGTTCGCACCGTTGTTGCTGTTTGGACTGTACTGGTCCCGCTCGACGCGGGTCGGCGCCATTTCGGGCCTTAGTGCCGGGTTCGCACTGTGGTGCTACACGTTGTTCCTGCCCGCCCTCGCTCGAGCCGGCGCCTTCGACGACGGTTTTTTGAACGACGGTTTGTTCGGCCTTGCGTGGCTGCGGCCGGAGTCGCTGTTCTTCGATTCGGGAATCAGCGCGCTCACGCATGGCGTCGCCTGGTCGCTGGGCATCAACATCGTCACTGTCGTCATTGTGTCACTGCTCACGACCCAGTCGGTCGTCGAAAAAATCCAGGCGCGGGCATTTTCGAATGCGCCGGCCCGCAGAACCACCACCCGGCGTGCAACGTCCGAGTCCCATATCACCAACGCGGACTTGCTCGCGCTGGCGGAACGATTCGTCGGCGAACGTCATGCGAAGCGCGCCTTCGAGGACTTCTCCCTGTCGGAGGACTCGCCCTTCGACGCCACAGGTCCCGCGGACCCGGGCAGGCTCCGATTCACCGAAAGGCTGCTGGCGGGAGCGATCGGGGCATCATCGGCACGCGTTGTCGTCACTGCGGCACTGCAGAAAACGGGCATGCAAATCGGCGACGTCGTTACGCTGCTCGACGAAACATCCGAGGCGATCCGCTTCAATCGTCGACTGCTGGAATCGACGCTTGAGAACATCACGCAGGGGGTCAGCGTCGTCGACGCGTCACAGCGCCTGATCGGGTGGAACTCGCGCTACGCGGAAATGCTGGACTACCCGCCCAGCATGTTGCACATCGGACGGCCGATCGCGGAGTTGATTCGCTTAAACGCTGAACGCGGCCGATTCGGCGACACCGATATCGACACCGAAGTGGAGAAACGCCTGGGATACCTGCGTGCAGGCTCAGCCTACCGATACGAAAGCCAGTTCGACGATGGGCGGGTCATCGAGATTCGAGGCGAGCCGATGCCTCAGGGTGGCTACGTCACGACCTATACCGATATCTCGGAGTTTAAAGCCGTCGAAGCTGCACTGGTCGAAGCGAAGGCGATGCTCGAACAACGGGTCGCAGACCGAACGGCGGAGCTCGAAGAGACGATGCTGGCGCTTCGGGACGCGAAGGCTGAGGCCGAGGACGCCAACACGTCGAAGACCCGGTTCCTTGCCGCCGCGGCGCATGACCTGCTGCAGCCACTGAATGCGGCCAAGCTGTTTAACGCCGTACTCGGCGAGAACCAGGAGGGCATGACGGACGAGCAACGCACGCTGGTCGCACGTGTCGAGTCCGGACTCGTTGCGGTCGAAGATCTGCTGGGCGCGCTGCTGGACATCTCACGCCTCGACACGGCAGCGCCCGTCCCGAAACATGAGGCGTTTCCGGTCGCCGAGCTGTTCGAAGCGCTGCAAACACAGTTCGCGCCAGGCTTTGCCGAGAAGAACCTCGAACTGCGATTAGCCCACACGAAGCTGTGGATCTACTCTGACCGTGCGCTGCTTCGGCGAATCCTGCAGAACTTCCTGAGCAACGCACGCCGTTACACCGAGAAAGGCCGGGTGTTGGTCGGTTGCCGACGGCGCGGGAATTCCGTCGTTATCCAGGTCTATGACACCGGCATAGGCATCAGCGAAGACGACCAGCGCATTGTGTTCGAGGAGTTCCGTCGGCTGACCGGGAGTGACAAAACGGCACGTCGAGGCCTCGGTCTCGGGCTCGCGATCGTCGACCGCATCGCAAAACTGCTTGGTCACCCGATCAACATGCGTTCGACACCGTTGAAAGGCAGTTGCTTCGAGGTCTCAGTGCCGCTGGCCAAGCCGCGCAGGGTATCGGCGAAGTCGGGAGGCGAGCAGCGCCGGATCGTCGCCTCTCCGCTGACGAACCAGGTCATTCTGTGTATCGACAACGAACCTGAGATTCTCGACGCGATGAGGCACCTGCTGGACAAGTGGGGCGCCCGTCCGGTGACCGCAGGCAGCATCGCAGCGGCCATTGAGGCGGCCGACACCGTGCAACGCGACACGGGCGCGCCGCCCGCACTGATGCTCGTTGACTATCACCTGGACGATGGCGCGACAGGCCTCGAAGCGGTCGGTGCAGTTGGCGAGCACACGGGCCGCGACATCCCGGCTGTCATCCTGACGGCCGATCACACCGACGCCGTCATCGGCGCGGTACGCGAGAGTGGGTTCCGGCTGCTGCACAAGCCGGTGAAACCGGCGGCCTTGAGGGCGCTGATGACGAGCCTGCTAAGCCGGCGCGACGTCGCCTGATCGGAAATCCTTGAGCCTCAGGACGCCGCGTCTTCGCTTAGGCCGGGCGCCTTGACCGTGAGCTGCTGGACGGCGAGTACGGCCTGGGTTCGATTGGTCACCTGCATCTTCCTCAGGATAGCCGTCACGTGCGCCTTGATCGTCGCCTCCGAAACATCGAGCTGGTAGGCGATCTGCTTGTTGAGCAGCCCCTCTCCCAGCATCATCAGGACACGAAACTGTTGCGGCGTTAGTGAACTCAGGGACGCGGCAATGCGCGCTTCTTCATCGTCGAGATCATCGCCATCGGCACTGACGCCGTCCGGCAACCAGACCTCACCCTGCATAACGGCGTCGATCGCATCCTCGATGACCTGCATCGAAGAGGATTTGGGAATGAACCCGCTGGCGCCGTGCTGGATTGCACGGCGAATGACACTCTCGTCATCCAGTGCAGACACGATGACTGTCGGCAGAGACTCGTGTGCCTTGCGAATGTAGGCCAAAGCCGAAAAACCGCTGACGCCCGGCATGTTCAGGTCAAGCAGCAGGAGATCGGCGTCCGGGTTGGCGTCGACGACCTGCTGCAGGGACTCGAGGCTGTCGGCCTCGACGATTGCCGTGCCCGGCGATAACTTGCCGATCGCGTGGCTCAGCGCATCGCGAAACAATGGATGATCGTCCGCAACGATGATCGTGTTTTGTTCAGACAGCACCCGGTGACGTCCCCAAGTCAGCTCTATCGATTCATTCGGTTCTCGATCAGGCTATCGACAACGCTGGGGTCGGCCAGCGTTGACGTGTCGCCGAGGCTGCCATAGTCATTCTCGGCAATCTTGCGAAGAATGCGGCGCATGATCTTGCCCGAACGCGTCTTCGGCAGCCCTGGCGCCCACTGTATCAGGTCGGGCGTTGCAATCGGCCCGATTTCCTTGCGCACCCAGGTGCGGAGTTCTGCATACAACTCGTCGCTGGACTCCACGCCGTCCATCAGTGTCACGTAGACGTAGATGCCCTGACCCTTGATGTCGTGCGGGTAGCCCACGACCGCCGCCTCGGCAACGGCGTCGTGCGCGACGAGCGCGCTTTCCACTTCGGCCGTACCCATGCGGTGGCCGGACACGTTGAGGACGTCGTCGACGCGACCCGTGATCCAGTAGTAGCCATCCTCGTCACGGCGCGCCCCGTCACCGGTAAAGTAGCGTCCCTCGAAGGTCGCGAAATACGTGTCCACGAAGCGCTGATGGTCGCCGTACACGGTGCGCATCTGTCCGGGCCAGCTGTCGAGAATGACGAGGTTGCCCTCGGTTGCGCCCTCCTGGATGACGCCGTCGCCGTCAACGATAGCCGGCTGCACGCCTAAAAACGGCCGCGTCGCGGATCCCGGTTTCAGATTGGTCGCGCCCGGCAACGGGCTGATGAGTATGCCGCCGGTCTCTGTCTGCCACCACGTGTCGACGATCGGACAGCGACCTTCGCCGACGACCGTGTAGTACCAGTCCCAGGCTTCCGGGTTGATCGGTTCGCCGACCGAACCCAGCAGGCGTAAGGACTGCCTCGATGTCTTCTTGACCGGCCCATCGCCTTCACGCATCAGCGCTCGAATCGCGGTCGGCGCCGTGTAGCAAATGTTCACGTCGTGCTTGTCGCAGACCTGCCACAGGCGGCTCGCATCCGGGTAGGTCGGCACGCCTTCGAACATCAGGGTCGTGGCGCCCATCGCCAGCGGTCCGTAGACGATGTAGGAATGGCCGGTGACCCAACCGACGTCAGCCGTACACCAGTACACCTCGCCAGGCTGATAGTTGAAGACGTACTTGAATGTCATTGCCGCGTAGACGAGGTAGCCACCACTGGTGTGCAGCACGCCCTTTGGCTGGCCGGTGGAGCCTGACGTGTACAGGATGAATAGCGGGTCCTCGGCATTCATCGGGACAAAGGGACAATCGGCATCGACTTCGGCGTCTGCCTCGTGCAACCAGACGTCGCGCTCGTCCTGCCAGTCGATGTCGCCACCGGTGTTCTTGACCACCAGGACGCGTTCCAGTGTCGTGACCCCGTCCACCTTGGCGGCGGCATCCACGTTCTTCTTCAACGGCACCGAACGTCCGCCGCGCAGCCCCTCATCGGCCGTAATGACGACACTGGACTCGCAGTCGATGATGCGGCCGGCAAGCGCCTCGGGCGAAAAACCACCGAACACGACGGAGTGGATCGCGCCGATCCGGGCACAGGCCAGCATCGAGATCGCCGCATCGGGGATCATCGGCATGTAGATCGTGACGCGATCGCCCTTGCTGACCCCGATACGCTTTAGAACGTTGGCAAAGCGACAGACGCGTTCATGCAGCTGCCGGTATGTCAGCTTCAGGTCATTCGACGGGTCGTCGCCCTCCCAGATGATTGCGGTCTGGTCGCCCTTGTCGCCGAGGTGCCGGTCGACGCAGTTGTAGCAGACGTTGAGCTCACCATCTTCGTACCAACGTATATGCAGGTCGTCCCTGGCATAGGAGACGTCTTTGACTTTGGTGTAGGGCTTGATCCAGTCGACGATACCGCCCATGTCGCGCCAGAAGCCCTCGTTGTCTTCGACCGAGCGCTGGTACATGTCGAAATACCCCGCCTCATCGACGAGCCCGTTCCTCGTGAAGTAGTCGTTTACCGGGTAAATCTCGCTCATGCCTGTCCTCCGATGCGTCGTCTCGCGTGAGTCTGTCTCTGCCTGCCCATTCTTTCTATTGGCCATTCGAGTGGTATTAGACCTTCGTCTATTCGGGCCGGGCCTTCGACTTTCGACTAATGGTGCGCATCGACGATGTCGCTCAGTATCGACCTGCACACACTGGAAACTGCTGGGGGATTCACCAATGAAAACGTACAAGTCCAGACTGGGGGCCGGGCTGGCAATGATGGTCTTGTCAGTCGCGAGCCATGCACAGACGTCCGATGTCGCCGCTCTAGAAGCGCGTGTGGCAGAGCTGGAAGCCATGATCAAGCAGCTGGTAAGCAAGGATTCGGAGGCGGAGTCTGCGCCTGCAGCCAAGCCCATGCCTGCGAAAGCGCCTGACAAGGGAGTCTCCGGCGAGACGCATACCTACAAGTTCGGCGGCTATCTTCGCCTCGACGCGAAGTTCAGCGACTACTCCGCGGGCGACCTCGCTCCCGGCAGCGCCGGAACGCAGTTCTACATCCCGGGCACGATCCCGGTCGGCACGGGCAGCGGCGAGGGCCCTGACCTGAATGTCGATGCGAAGGCGTCACGGATCAACTTCAAGAGTGACCACACGCTCTCGAGCGGCGATAAGGTGTCGACCTTCCTCGAGATGGACTTCTATCTGTCACCGGGCGGCAACGAGCGCGTCAGCAACTCCTACAACCCGCGCATGCGCCACGCTTTCGTCAAGTACAACGACTGGCTGTTCGGCCAGACCTGGTCGACGTTCCAGGACGTAAGCGCGCTGCCTGAGACCTTCGACTTCATCGGCGTACCGGAGGGAACGACCTTCATGCGTCAGACGATGGTTCGCTACACGAAGGGCAATTGGGAGTTCGCCGCGGAAAATCCGGAGACGACGATCACGCCCAACAGCGGCGGCGCACGCATCGTGTCCGATGACGGCGCCATGCCCGACCTCATCGCGCGGTATACGCACAGACTGAACAACGGTTACATCAAGGTCGCCGGCCTTGCCCGTCAGCTTGACTATGACATCGGCGGTGCGAGCGACAGCGAGTCTTCACTGTCACTGACCGTTTCCGGCAAGCACGCGATTGGCAACAATGGCGACGATATTCGCTGGATGGTGACAACGGGATCAGGCGTCGGGCGCTACCTCGGCCTCAACACCGCTAACGGTGCCGTCATCGACTCCGACGGCAACCTCGAGGCTATCGACCAGACCGGCTGGTTCGTCGCCTATCGTCATATCTGGAACAAGAAATGGCGGTCGAGCTTCATGTACTCGGCGCTGTCCATCGACAACGAGACCGACCTGACGGGAACCGGCGTCACCAAGGATGTCTATTCCGCACACGTCAACCTGCTATATGAGCCGATTCCCAAGCTGACGCTGGGCGGCGAGATCATGTTCGCGGAACGAGAGATCGAGTCCGGACTCGACGGCGACATGACGCGCGTCATCCTGTCCGCGAAGTACGCCTTCTAGACGCACTGTCCCCCCTCCGCGTGAGGCTGACCGGCGGCAGCGGCAACGTTGTCGCCGGTTTTTTCTGATCCTGAGCCGTGCGAGTATTCAGTCATGAACGAGATCCCTGAAATCGAGCGCTTCCTGCGGATGCTTCCGGGATTCGACGGTCTCGATGACAGGGAGATCAACACAGCCGCGCGTGCCACCGAGATCGCCTATTATCGCGAAGGCAGCGACATTCTCGAGATTGGCGCAACGAATCAGAAGCTGAACATCGTTCGCAGCGGCGCCGTCGAGCTCAGGGACTCCGAGGGGGATCTCGTGATTCGACTCGCCGAGGGCGAGAGCTTCGGTTTTCCATCCGTGATGAATGCGTCCCCGGCCAGGAATCACTCGCGCGCGATCGAAGACACGCTGGTTTACCACGTCGATGGCGACACCTTTAACAATCTGAGACGCGGCAATACGGCACTCGATACGTTCTATATCCGAGCCTTGTCTGACCGTCTGCTGCAGAAGCCGGCGGCCCAGACGTTTCGCGGCGCCGCCGATGCCAGCGTCGGCAGCCTGATCGGGCGCCAGCCGGTCACGATCGCGCGCACGGCAACGATTGCCGAGACCGCGCAGGCGATGGTCAGTCAGCGGGTGTCGGCGATGCTGATCGTCGATGACGAAGAGATGGTCGGCATTGTGACCGACCGCGACATCCGGAGCCGGGTTGTCGCGGCCAACCGCTCAGTCGACGAACCGGTCGCGAGCATCATGACCGAGTCGCCGATTACGCTCGATGCAGACGCACTGGCGTACTCAGCCGCGCTGGTCATGATGCAGAACAACATTCATCACCTGCCGATCACCGCCGATGGAAAGCTCGCCGGCATGGTGTCGCGCAGCGACTTCATGCGACTGGAGACTGAACATCCGCTCTATCTCGTCAGCGATATCGCCAAGCAGACAACGGCCGAAGGCATCGTCAAGGCCTGTGAGCGACTGCCCGGCCTGATACTCGGCCAGATTGAATCGGATGCCGACGGCGAGCAGCTCGGCCAGTTCATCACGACGATCACCGATACGGTGACCAGACAGCTGCTGCGCATCGCCGAGAGAGAGCTCGGCCCCGCTCCCTGCGCCTTCGCGTGGATCGCGATGGGCTCGCAGGGCCGTTTCGAGCAGTCCGCAAAGAGTGACCAGGACAATGCGCTGGTATTCGAAGACGATGCGCCCGACGGCGCGGACGCTTGGTTCGAACAGGCCGCTGGCATCGTCAACGACGGCCTCGACGCCTGCGGCTATTTCTACTGTCCCGGTGACGTCATGGCGTCCAATCTGAAATGGCGGCAGCCACTCGGACAATGGAAGAAGTACTTCCACAAGTGGATCACCGTGCCGGAGGAAAAGGCACTGATGCACGCGAATATCTTCTTCGACCTTCGCTGCGTCTACGGTGACCAGCACCTCGTGGACGCGTTGAAGTCGTTCATCGTGGAAACGGCGTCGGGCAACGAGCTGTTCCTCGCGCTAATGACGAAGAACGCGATGAACTACCAGCCGCCGCTGGGATTCTTTCGCCAGTTCGTGCTCGATCGGGCCGGGGAGCACAGAAACACGCTGGACCTGAAACTAAACGGCATCATGCCCATCGTCGAAATCGCGCGAATCCGGTCGCTGGCGGCCGGACAGATGCGTATCAGCACACGAAATCGACTGAAGGCCGCAGCGGCAGGCGGCGAACTGACCGACGCCGACGCACAGAATCTCATCGACGCGCTCGATTTCATCGAGCAGCTTCGACTCGAACACCAGAGTCGGCAGATGCACGCCGGCAAGAAACCGGACAACCACTTAGCACCTGCCGAGCTGTCACCGCTCGTACGACAGAACCTGAAAGCGGCGTTCTCGCAGGTACGTGTCAGCCAGCAGGCGCTGAAGAACCGTTTTCATATCCAATGAGGATGCTGGGGCTCGCACTCCGTCGCCGATGGCTGAGAGGCAAGCACTCGGAATCGCCTTTCGCGGAATTCCTGTCTGCGCCGCTCCCCGAGAGTGGCGCACCCTTCAATGACTGTGAGTTTGTCTGCCTGGACATCGAGACGACTGGTCTGGACGCGAAGACCGCCGACCTTCTGAGTGTCGGCTGGGTCGTAATACGCAACGGTCGCGTCGACCTGTCCACGAGCGAGACGCACCTCATCCGACCGGAAAATGACGTCGGTGACAGCGCCTCTGTCCACGGACTGACCGACACGCAGGTCAGCAGGGGCAAGGACCAGGCCCTCGTGTTCAGCCGTGTCGTCGAAGTACTCACCGGGCGCATACTTGTCGTTCATCATGCGGGGCTCGACAAAGCACTGCTCGACCGACTGTGCACGGCCCGTTTCGGACCGGCTCTACCCCTCCCGGTCGTGGACACACTGGCGCTGGAACTTCGACGCCAGCAGCGACGCCACCATGTGTCTGAGAACCAGAGCCTGCGGTTGGGGGACCTCAGGGAGAGATACAACCTGCCCTACTACCAGGCACACGACTGCCTCGTCGACGCCATATCAACCGCGGAACTGCTGATTGCCATGGTCGCGACGCATGACGGCGCGGACAACACTCGACTGGGCCAGCTGGTCACCGGTACCTGATCGCGAAGCGCGTTTGCCGGCCTGAATGCGCAGACCAATCACTTGCGCATTAGCTCCTGCTGTGATCTTATAATGCAAACGAGAATCATTCTCATTTAAAGAGTACGGGTTCATGTCCATGGAACGCCACCTCACACTGGTATCACGACAGGCAGTCATCCGGCCCACGAAGCGCCAGGAAACGCGATATCACATTGATATCTCTGGATATTCGAGTGAGCACCCTTTGATCGTTGTCACCGACAAAGTCTGGTGCCGTACGATTCTGCAGTGGCAGGGCAGCATCGCGAGGAGACTGCTTCAATCCGATGCCCTGCCCCTCGCCCTTATGAATGACGGGCAACACGATTGCGACAAACCGCTAATGCAACGACTTGCGATGGCGGGCGCCGCGGCTACGTCGGTGCTGTCAGACGGTCGGCAGACGAGTATCGATTCACGGAACGGAGTGGGTCCGGAACCTGCAGGCGCCGGAGGCGAAACCCCTGCAAGAAAACGCGCCGCTTTGCATGGCTGTGTCGTCGGATTGCTCGAGGAGTTTCCGAAACAGCACCTTGCGGAAGAGGACGTCGTCTGCCTGATGCAGTTCAGGTTGCCTTGCGTGTCCGATACCCAGGTTCGATCGGCGCTCGATGACCTTTGTGAGTGGAATCGAGTCCAGCGCATAACGGTGCCGGGCGGATCAGTGCATTACGATCTGGACACGCGCCCACACCTGCATGTGTACGATGCCCGAACTCGTGAGTTGCGCGATGCGCCGGGCAGTGGCGTAATCCGGGTCAGCTGAGGACGCCGCTCGGAGTATCGAGACTCATCTAGTGCTCGCTGTTGAGAACATGCTCGGGTTCGCTGGCCTGATACACCCTGACCCAGTCGACGTACATCTTCTGTGGAAATGGCGTCTCATCGGTGACGGGGCCTCCGGCTCGTCCACCCAGCGCAATGTTCAGCAGGATAAAAAACGGACGATGGAACTCTGTGAACTCATCCCCGGTGATCGACGTCGAAGCGAACTGTTCTCCGTCGACGAACCACTTCAGAGCTTCGGCATCCCACTCCAGCTCGAAGACGTGGAAGTTGTCGGCGAAGCGACCCTCGGGCAGCTTCATGGGAACGGATCCCATGCTCGCGCGCCAGCGATCAGCGGGTTCGTAATGAATATTCGCCTCGACGACGCCGTCATCCTTCGATCCATACAGCTCGAGGATGTCGATCTCGCCGGTCTTTGGCCAGGGTGTGTCACCGCCGTTCTCGTCGATGTTGGCACCCAGCATCCAGAACGCCGGCCAGAGGCCCTGCCCGTACGGCAGCTGTATCCGTGCCGCGACACGGCCGTACCGGAAGCCGTTTTCGGGGAGTGAATGAATGCGCGCCGACGTGTACTCACCCATCCCGTGCCGGTCACTCTCGTGCAGCGCCCGGATAACCAGGCAGCCGTCGTCGATGTAAGCATTGTCGGTGCTGTCCGTGTAGCGCTGCCACTCGTCATTGAAGCGCCCGGCCGGTTCAACCTGGCGCCGCCACTTCCCCGGATCCAGTGTTGCTCCGTCGAACTCATCCGACCACACCAGCATCCAGCCCGGGCCGGGGTCGTAGGTGTCGCCATTGAGATTAGCGGCGGGGTATCGAGGGCCACCCGCACAACCGACCAGCGACAGGCAGCCGGCGATCAGGAGGAGGCTATAAGCTCGGAGAGGGTCAACGGTCATCCCGTAAAAGTACCGCTTATCGTACGACTCGCCAAATGCGCGGGCGACTGACGGGATTATCGGCCAGGTACACAACGGAACATCCTTCATCATCGCCGGGATACTCCGCTAGCCCGGATTGTAAGGTCCGCCAGTAATGACACGGCGATAACGACCTTCCGGACACAGGGAAGACCAGACCAGGGGTTGTCCGGTCATGGATGACGTCTTTCTTATTGCCCACAACAGCAACCCGACCGACATGATCGTTATACTGCGGCCATGCAGATTCGTAATCACCACCGGCGAGCCATCCAGCGCCTTGCCGATGCCTACCGGGACGACCCGGAGTTTCTTGGATTGATCATCGGCGGCTCTGTCGCCAAGGGATATGCTAGAGATGACTCTGACGTCGACTTCATGATCATCGCGAATGACGATGCATTCGAAAGACGGCTGGCGGCACGCGACCTGTTCATAAACCGTACGGACCTCTGCGACTACGACGGCGGATACGTCGACGGCAAGATCATCAATCTCTCGTTCCTCGAGGACGTTGCCCAGCGAGGGAACGAGCCGTCTCGAGCCGCTTTCCAGGGCACCTTCGCAGCTTATTCGCACATCGATGACCTGGACGCGCTGCTCGAAAGAATACCGGTCTACCCCGACGCCGGGCATGACGAACGTATCAAGGCGTTCTACAGCATGGCGTTCATCCAGCACTGGTTGTTTAATGAAGCGGCACGTCACGGCAATCGCTACACGATGACCCGCGCGGCCGGCCAGCTGTCGCTGTTCGCCGGCCGCCTGATCCTCGCGGACAACCGCAGGCTGTTTCCCTATCACAAGTGGCTGCCCCGCGCGCTGGCTGATGCGCCCGAAAAACCTGCCGGGTTCATGAACCGTTTCAACGCCCTGCTCGAAGCGCCCTCTGCTGAGAACTCGACGGCGTTATTCGAGTGTGTTCACGACTACAAGGACTGGGGCGTCAGCGACCTCGATGCATACACCTGGTTCATGACCGACGTCGAATGGGCATGGATGTCGGACAGTACACCCATGGAAGACTGGTGATTGAGGGTAGTGCGTGACCGCTTGGCAAGCGGTCACGACCACAAGGCCTGGTATCAGGCAACGCAACAAGAAAGCATGCCATTGACGTAGCTCCGACTTGCCTTAATCGGGTTTCCTGGCGACGAAGAAAGCGACTCGAGGATTCTGATGCCAGTCGTACTCGATGTGGAAACCCGCTTTCTTCAGGCCGTCCTCCAGCTCGCTTTTCCGGAAGATCTGCACCAGCGGCATCAAGCCCAGCGCCCTACCGATCGGCCCGACGAAACGGAACCACCGCATATTGTCGCCGAGGCAAACGGTACTGCTGACAAATACGCCGCCGGGTTTCAGGAACTCGAAGATCTTCGCGATCGCTGCCTCCCAGTCCACCAGCAGGTGCAGAATGCTGAGGCCCAGTACGACATCGAATGAACTCACCGATGCGTCGAGCGACTCGATACTCGCCACGTCGAACGTCACGTTGGTCACCCCCGCAACTTCAGCTCGTTCTCTGGCGATCTCGATCATCCTCGGTGAGATATCCGTTGCAAGAATTTGCTCCACATGAGGCGCGTGCAGGATCGCCGTCGAGCCTGTGCCGCAGCCGAATTCAAGCACCTTGGAGTCCGGCCGAAAGTACTCGCGGGTTACCTCCAGCTTCCTCTGGTAAGCAGCCTCATCCGATATGGGTTTCTTCGAATAGCGATCGGCAACCTTGTCCCAGAACCTGGCCGTATCACTCATGGTGTTTCTCCGTACGTTGATAAAGTTTGTTCAGGCAAATAAAGAACAGCCCAAGCCCACCGACCACCCACTCGAACAGGTTGATCGTACCGTTTAATTGGGCGGGCAGTTCGTCTGGCAAGAGCCGTAAGCACCGCGCCGCCGCGAACAGCAGCGCAGCGATTGCTGCAGATGAGTGTCGCAGCGTGTCTCCAGCAAGCCGGCTGGCGAGCAGGATGAAGCGTTTCATGTTGAGCCCTCGGATTGTTGCGTGGCTAAAGAAGATGGAGCGCATGTTATCTATGCGTTTTTAGTATTAGAATGCCGATCCGAACACTTTAGATATGCGTTTATGTATGGATTGGCGATCAATCAAGTTTGACTGGAATCGTGCCCGCGCCTTCCTGGTAACAGCGGAGGAAGGCTCGCTGTCGGCGGCTGCCCGAGCCATGAATATGGCGCAGCCAACGCTGGGCCGACAGGTATCCGCGCTGGAAGAGGAACTCGGCGTCGTGTTGTTCGAACGCCGCGGGCGCGGCCTCGAATTGACGAACAGCGGACTGGAACTCGTCGATCACGTGCGCAGCATGGCAGAGGCAGCCAATCGCCTGTCGCTGTCCGCGTCCGGTAAGTCCACGTCGCTGGAAGGCACCGTTTGCATCACGGCAACCGACATCACGGCGGTGTTCGTCATGCCGGCGCTCATCGCAAAACTGAGGCGGCAGGAACCTGGCATTCGCATTGAATTGATCGCATCGAACAGTTCGAGTGACCTGAAACGCCGGGAAGCCGACATCGCGATCCGCGCCTACCGCCCGACACAGGCCGACTTGATTGCCAGAAAAGTGCGCGACATACCGTGGTCGCTGTACGCATCGAAAGACTACCTGGAGCGCCTCGGCAACCCGACGACACCTGAGGGATTCGACAATGCCGATTTCATTGGCTTCGATCGATCCGAACGTCTTGTTGCCGCGCTGAACCCACTGGGCTTCAACCTGACCAAAGACAACTTCACGGTGATCGCCGAGAACCACATCGCCCACTGGGAGCTGCTGCGGCACGGTGTTGGTATCACCCCGATGCCGACTGAACTTGGCGACACGGAACCTGGTATCCAGCGGATCCTGCCTGACTTGGGACCGATGGACTCCGAACTCTGGCTCGCCGCGCATCGCGAATTGCGTACCACCCGCCGCATCCGCACCGTCTTCGATTTCCTGGCGACCGAACTTGCGGATTACGACCTGGGCCGCCTGCGAAGCTGAGGCCTTTACACGTCGAGATGCAACCGCCGGGTACCCGGTCTTTCTGAACATACCCATGCAAACAGATCCCGAGAAGCACCTTCGATCGACGTACACCTTCACGCTGCCGTTCATCCTTCTCGTATCGCTGACGGTCGCTACCCAGCTGGCAAGCGTTGCCTACCTGTCAGAGAAGAGTATTTCCTCGGTGCTGCTGCCGAGCCTGGTTGCGTTGCTTGCTATCGCGGTGCCGTTCACAGCGTTAGGCCTGCGACTGGGCAGAAAGATTGGCCTCGGTGTGCCTTTGCTTGCGGGCCTGTTGTCCAGGGACCCGGCGGCAATCAAACAGCTCCGCGATGACACCGTCCTCGCATTCTTTTCCGGCCTCGCAGTCGGCGCATTCCTGTGGGTGCTGAGAATCGTCCTTTTGACGTACCTGCCTGAGGACTTGCCGGCGCTTGGCCACCGAGGCGTCGTCGGCGGGCTCCTGGTCTCGACGAGCGCCGCGATCGGCGAGGAAGTCTGGATGCGACTCGGCGTCATGACGATCGTCGCCTGGATGCTCTGCAAGCTCGCGAAGCAAGAAAAAATTTCAGCGAGCATTGCGTGGACGGCGATCTCTATCTCGGCGTTCGCCTTCGGTTTGCTGCATCTGCCGCAGCTCGCAGCGAACGATGCCGCCAATGCTATCGGTATCACCGCGACAATGTTCGGCAACATGCTTGGCGCGCTGTTGTTCGGCTGGTTGTACTGGAAGCGCAGCCTGTTTGCAGCCATCGTCGCGCATTTTTCCGTCGACCTGGTGCTGCACGTATTCCCGGCTATGGTTTGAGGGTCGTTGTCACGAGGCAGCCAACCTCAACGATTGGTGTTCATGTGCAATTGAACCGGTATCAGTCGACGCTGTACGCTGCCAGCATGCCACTCCGTCTTCCCACGATTGCTTTCTTGTTCCTGCTGCAGTCCTGCGGCGGCAGTTCCGGGCCGGACTGGCAACCTGTCGTCGCCGATCCTGACGACGATGTCGTTGCCTGCAGTACGGGCCTCGAATCGAGCTGTCCTCCACCGACATTCAGTGTCGATGCCGACCACATCTACAAGAATGGCGAACGTTTCGATGTGAAAGGCGTTGTCTATGTTCCCGGCGAGCCGGGCTACCTGCCGTGGGAGCTCGAGGTCATGGCCACCCTGCCCGCGGCGGTGGTCGACAGGATCAATTCCGATCTCGCGGGCATCAAGGCGCTGGGTGCGAATACGGTTCGCTTGTGGGGCGCACCCGCGTATACGTATGAAGCCGTGCGGTTGCTCGGCGGTCTGAACATCCTGCAGACGATCTGGCTGGATGGAAATGTCAGCGACTTCCAGGACCCAGCGTTCAAGTCTCGGTCAAAGACCTACGTCCGTTACGTCATCGACCGGCTGTACGCCGCGTATCCCGACAACGATCCGCCCGTCGTCGCCTTCCTCGTCGGCAATGAGCTGAGTGAGTCAGGCATCCTGTCGACGAATCGCGCGCATCCGGGTATCACGTCGTTCACCGGGAACTACTTCGCCGCCGAAAACATCAACGCGAGTGAAGCGTTTATCGCCGAGATGGCGGACTACCTGCGAACCTACGAATGGCAAACCTACGGCCGGACTTCGCTGATCTCCTACGCCAACGAAATCCGGACCATCGACCTGATCGACACAGCTTTCCTCGATTTTCGTTCGCAGAATGCCTATTCCTACGCCGTGCCCTTTTACCGGGCCGGGACCGCTCCGGGTTCTTCGAGCGGGACGCTGTTCCAGGGCTGGATCGAGGAACTCAAAGCTATGCATCCCGGCATGCCACTGTTGATTACAGAGACGGGCCTGAGTGTGTCGCCCAACGCCAATCGTCTCGGGCCGCCGAATTACGGCTATGGCGGTAGCACCGAGTCGGAGCAAGCGACCGGCATCCTGCAGAACATCAGTGATATTGACAGCGCATCGATGGCTATCGCCGGCGTGACCGTTCACGAGTACCTCGACGCGTGGTGGAAATTCGGGCTGGCGGACTCGCTCTCGCAGGACCCGAACGATATCGAGGAGTGGTTTGGCATCGTACGCCTGGTCCCCGACAGTGCCGGGTACGCGACAGAGCCGCGTCCGGCATATGACCGGCTACAGAGTACCTGGGAGTCCGCTCCCTGATTCGAAGCGCGACGCGGGCGCGGAGAATGCAGCGGGAATCGAGCCATGGAAAGTTGGGGTATTGCGCCAAACGATAGCGATACCTTCGCTGTTGTCTGCGTTCAATTCTACGATGAATACGGCAACGGCGAATCTGCCGATACCGCGAGCGTAGTCGGTCGCGCCGTACTCCCCGACACGGAACCGGAAGCACGGTAGCGCCTCAGCTATAATCGCGGCTCACACCTTATCGCAACAGCGAGCATTCGCTGTTCATTGCTCGTCAAGGAGGCAAGGTCGCATGCCCGTCGAACTCAAAGTACTCGGATACGCCGCTCTCTTGCAGTTTGTGCAGTTTGTCCTGATGGCCGTCCCGGTCAGTCTGCAGCTGGGCGTCGCCTATACGGGCGGCAATCGGGATCACCAGAAGCTGGCGACCGGCATTCCCGGCCGACTGAAGCGCGCATTCGAGAATCACAACGAGGGACTGATCCTGTTCACGATTGCGGTTCTGGTCGTTGTCGTGGGCGATGCCAGCAGCCCGCTGACAATACAATGCGCCTGGGCGTATTTCTGGGCTCGTGTCCTCTACATCCCGGCATACGTTTCCGGTGTATTCGGGGTTCGTTCGCTCATATGGGGTATAGGTTTCGCCGCAACCGCCATTATGCTGATCGACGCCCTGTTCTGAGCGTAATCAACTCTCTCCCGGGCGACGATTGTCACAGTCTGTAACAGCGATTGTGCAGCGTAGGTCGGTTTGATACACCGGGTATTCTCCAACAAAGAATAACAGCGATCGCGGTGTTCAATACGAACACCACTAACCCAGAACACCACTAACCCACAAGTGTCAGCGGGAGCACAAAAGTTGAGATACCTGAATGCTCGTCGGCTCAGAATACGAAATAGTCTGGCCTCGGCCGCCCTCTGTCTGACAACCTTGCTTGGGGTTGGCGCATCCGCGCAGACACTGTCAGCTCCGGAGTCTGACCCCGGGACTATGGGTTGGATGCAGGGATTCCCTCCCCCACCCGACAAGCTGATCATGCAGCCGGACTCCAACTACTTCAGCTTCCCCAAGCTGCGCTGGACCGTCTGCCACCTCCGCGAGCTGTTGCCGACCGAGCAGGTCAGCCGTGGCCTAGGCGCACCAGTGCCCTTGGAATATGACCTCGACGAGGCAGCCATCGACGAGCTGACGTTCACGCCGATCGACAGCACGGATGAGATGACTTGGAAAGAGTCGCTGTCAGCGAACTATACGGACGGCATGCTCATCATCCACAAGGGCAAGATTGTTTACGAACGTTACTTCGGCTGCCTCGACGAAGCCGGCAAGCACGGCGCAATGTCCATGACCAAGTCGATGACCGGCCTTCTTGCCGAGATCCTGGTCGTTGAAGGAGAACTGGACGATGCGGCTATTGTTTCAGAGATCATTCCGGAACTGGCGGGCAGTGCATTCGGCAATGCGACCGTACGACAGGTCATGGATATGACTACCGGCCTCGCCTATAGCGAAGACTATTCGGACCCCAATGCCGATATCTGGACCTACTCGCGCGCGGCAAGCCCATTGCCTAAACCGGAGGGCTACAAGGGTCCGGACGGGTATTTCGAGTACCTGCAGACCGTCAAACCCGAGGGCAATCACGGTGACGCGTTTCACTACAAGACGATCAACACCGACGCGCTCGGCTGGATCATCTCGCGCGTGTCCGGGAAGGAAGTCACCGAATTGCTGTCGGAACGCATCTGGAGCCGCATCGGCGCCGAGCAGGACGCGTATATGACCGTCGACGGCAAGGGCACGCCGTTCGCCGGTGGCGGACTGAGTGCCGGATTGCGGGATCTTGGACGCGTCGGCCTGCTGATGCTAAACGAAGGCGAGATCAACGGCGAGCGGCTGTTCAGTTCGGACGTCGTCGCCAACATTCGCAAGGGCGCCAGCAGAGAAGCATTCGCGAAGGCGGGATATACGACGCTCGAAGGCGGCAGCTACCGCAGCATGTGGTGGCTGATGCACAACGATCACGGGGCCTTTGCGGCTCGCGGCGTTTATGGCCAGACGATTTACGTTGATCCAAAGGCGGACATGGTGCTTGTTCGCTTCGCATCCTTCCCGACGGCCAAGAATGCAAACATTGACCCGACGTCACTGTCAGCCTACCAGGCGGTGGCGGAATACCTTTTGACCCGATAGCCGCTCAGCTGGCGGCTGCGTCCGAACAGTCAGCTCCTCGAGGGGCAGCGAGTGGACCGATGAGAAGAAAACTATCAACCGCGTGTGTTGCTTGCGCTCTCCTGGTGTTCGCCCTAACGGCGAGTGCTGACGTGCTCTACATGCAAAACGGTGACCGTATCACCGGATCGGTCAAGCGAATCTGGGACGGTGAGCTGTTCATCGAGTCTGACTATGCCGACGAGTTCGCCGTCAAACTGGAATTCGTCGAACGCATCGAAACCGATGGAGACTTCGAGATCGAACTGCGCGACGACACGGAATTGACCGGCCGATTCGGACAGGACGAGTCTGGCGGCATGGCGCTGATCAATGAGACGGCAACTGTGCCATTAGCCATAGCCGATATCGAAGAGCTGGAGGAACCCGAGAAGCACTTCGAATGGAAAACACGTTCTGACCTGTCACTCGGTGGGTCGCGCGGTAACACGGAAACCAACGACTTCTTGTGGCAGGGCGCCGGGAGCTTCAAGTTTGGTGATCATCGCCACCAGGTGGACCTGCGTTTCGACAGAAAGGAGCAGGACGGGCTAGTCACCAAGGAGCAGTACAACAGCAACTACTTCTACAGCTGGTTCTTCACTGACCGCTGGTTCCTCGGTTCCGGTATCGGCTACGAACGGGACCCGATCCGGCAACTGACTGATCGCTTCACGACCGGCGTTGGCTTCGGTTACCAGGTCTTCGAAGATGCCGATCGGCTACTCGAAGTCACGCTGGCCGCGATCGGCGTTCGCGAGAACATCGCCGGTTTCACAAACGACTCATCGACCGCGCAGTGGAACCTGACTTATCGTCGCGACGTAATGAGCGACATGGAAGTCTTCCACGACCACAGCCTGACGGTGTACCTCACGGGCCGTTCGAACCAGATTGCGGATACGACGACCGGCATCCGTTGGGACGTCTGGGGTGACATCTACCTGAACGCGCAGATCGACTGGAACTGGGAATCGGACCCGGCAACTGGCAACGAGAAGACCGACCTGACCTACGCGTTGGGGATAGGGATCGAGCTCGACTGACGGCCTGCTAGCGCAGCGACGATGACAACGTGATGGTCTTGCCGGAACGCAAGACCTTAAGGGCAATCTCGTCGCCCGGCTCCATCGCGTCGCGCTGCTGACGGAACTGCGCATCAAACTCGGGCGATATCTCGATACCGTTTACGGCAAGGATGATGTCGCCGCCGATCAACAAATCCTGGCCAGCAATCGTGACCGGGACATTGCTGGACCTCAATCCGATCTTCGAGCTCGGGGAGTTCAATGCCGTGCGTTGCACCAGGAAGCTGTAGGGTTGCGGGACATTCAGCGCTTTGGCCAGGTCGCCGGTCAGCAGGATCCCCGTCATTCCCGTCCATTGGGAATTCTCCGCCATCAGCGTATCCACCGCGTCGTTGATCGTCACGGCGAAACCCAGTCCGTCGGAGCCACCGGACCGCGACCGTATGTGGCTGACAATGCCGATCACTTCCCCGCGCTTGTTAAACAACGGACCGCCCGAGTTGCCCTGGTTGATGGCCGCGTCCGTCTGGAAAGTTTCGGCCTGTATACCTCGCATCATCGCGTCGTCGTATCCGCGCCGGCCCGATATGTGGCCCACCGTCAACGTGTAGCTCAACCCGAGCGGCGCACCGATGACGAAGACCTCGTCGCCGGTCTGCACCCTGTCAGAATCACCCAGTCTCGCCGGGCGGGGGTTCTCAGGCAGCTTATCCAGCTTCAACAGCGCCACATCCTTGGCCGGGTCGGAGTAAATGATGGCGGCGGTCGAACTCCAGCCATCGGCGAACTCGACCTGCACGAGATCAGCCGTCTGGATCACATGCGCCGCCGTCATTACGTAGCCCTCGTCATCTACCAGGAAGCCGGAACCGATGCCCGATTGAGAAACTGAGCCCGTGGGCGACTCCGGGGCGGCGTTGCGTGACACCGTGTAGACGGTTACGACGGACGGCTCAGCGTCGGCAAAGAGCTTTCGGTAGCTGTCTGCCAAAGCATCGCAGGATAGCCAAAGACAGCTCGCTGCCAGCAGCAGGCAGGTCTTTTGAATGGACCTTGATCCGAACATGCGGACTCTCCGTGCTATGAAATTGAGTAGTGGGCGCGCTGCGGCGTACTGCTACTGCGGCGGGAAAGTCGAGAGGATCATGGCGACCGCCTCGTTGATCTTCTCCGTGGTGTTTTCTTTGAGGTCCCTGCTGTTGAGCCGCTTCGACGCGTCGGCGTGCCAGACCGGGCTCCGGCGCTTGACGTCGAAGATGTCGATTGCAAGGCTGCCCTCGACGTACTCACGCACGGTGACCTCAGTACGAGGTACGACGATCGGTGCGACCATGCCGTAGTGGTAGGGGTATCCCCAACGCCAGTTTGGCCCGTAGTAGTCGAGTACCTCGCGTTCGCGAACATCCATCTTGTCACGGGCGCCTACCGTGAACGACACGGCAAAGTCTGCCTGCTCGGCGTCTTCGGTGTATGTGTACCCTTTGCGCTCCAGTTCGGACTTGATCGCACTCTGCAGCCGGCTCGCATTCAGCGGTGACACGGGACGGTCGCCGGTATTGATCATCGGGTTCTCACCCACCCAGGCAAAGACCTTGTAGTCGTCGAATGACTGCTCTGGATCGTGGTCGGTGAAAACGGTAGGTGACGTCGCGCAGCCATTAAGGAACAACGCAAATACGAGAAGACCGGTCAGTCGTCGTGCAGAATCCATAGCGACACCTGTATTTGAATGCGGAGGAGAATCAGGGACGATCAGTGTGGGGCATGTTCCGGCAAGAGGCAACAAACCCACAACCGCGGATTGACGTCAGAGCTGCCCCTCCGGCGCGATTCTCAAGAACCAGGCTTTGAAGCGACGCCAGCGCCCCGACAGAGGTTCATTCGGCTCGACGACGGGTTTCCCGTCGATCGTCGCATGCCATTCCATCGTCTTGCCGTCGTTCGCTACGACACGATAGGCGGTGTTCTCCAACGCCGTCGGTAGTCCGTCGGCAATCCTGGTGGCAAGCTCCGGCGATTCGATCAACAGACCCATCTCGGCGTTGATGTCGATTGACCTGGGATCGAGATTGAGTGAACCGACGAAAACAGATTTCCTGTCGATGACGATCAGCTTCGTATGCAGGGTCAGATGTTCCGGCCCCTGCCCCTGCGTCGCTTCCTTACCGGCGTTTGCCCTGACCTCGTAGAGCTCGACACCGGAATCGACGATGCGCCGTCTGTAGCTGGAGTAAGCCGAATGCACCGGAATATGGTTGGTCGACGCCAGCGAGTTGGTCACCATGACAATCCGTACGCCTTTATCGGTGATATTCCGGTTGAATTCGATGCCTCGTTTGCCCGGAACGTAATACGGGGTGATGAAGATGAGTTCTGATTCAGCGTCGCTGAGAATCCGACCCAGCTCGGTCGCGAGCTGCTTGTTGTCGTCGCCAACGGCCCGCTGAAGCTTGCCCGGATCATCCGCGATGACGCGCGCGTCGGCGACGAACAGCGGCTCTTCGCCCGACGACAAGCGCCGGACCAGGTCCGTGCCGATCGCGTCCGCGTAGATTCGCGATGTACGCTCCGATAACGGTATCCCGGTCAGCTGATCTAGAGCGTCATCGTCTTTTTTATTCGCGGCGATCTGCTCCATCGGAATAGCAAGCTGGTGATTCCAGTATTGGTCGAAGGAGTCGGAGACCTGTCTGATTACGGGCCCGACGGCCAACACATCGAAGTCGGCGAAGACAGAGTCGTCCTTGAGCTGATAGTACTCGTCGGCAATATTGCGTCCGCCGACGATGCCCACGGCGTTGTCCACGGTGAATGACTTGTTGTGCATTCGTCGGTTAGCGCGCCGAAAATGCCCGAGGAAATTCAGCGCGTGCAGTCCGCGACGCGAGATCGGGTTGAACAACCGGACCTCAATATTCGGATGCGCGTTGAGCTTCAGGAGGCCGCTGTCCGGCGCAGTCGTGAAGACGTCGTCGAGCAGAAAGCGAACCCGGACGCCACGCTCGGCCGCCCGCCAGAGGGCATCGGAGATCAGCTCACCGGCTGCGTCGTCCTTCATCAGGAAGTACTGTAGATCGATCGTGCTCTCGGCCCGATTCGCCATCTCGAGGCGAGCGCCGAGCGCGTCGAGACCGTCCACAAACGGGTAAAAGCCGGACGCCGAGCCATGCAACTCCGCCCAGCCCGCCATCGACTTGCCGAATTCCGTTGCTGAGTTGTCCGCCAGCGCTTCGGATGCCTGTTTCGGCAGATCCAATGGGACCGACGCGCAACCTGAGAGCAACAAAAGGAGCAACGGAAGCAGCTTGCGGGCAATAGGGACTGGAGCCATTGAGTTGGTTTGCCGTTTACAGGGATTTGGAGAAGCTTGCCGGAATTCTGCCTGAGAACAAACACAGGTTGTTGGCCTTTTGGCGGGTACCGACCTTCTATTGGTAGTTTGAGCCGGCTTAAGCGATTCGGTTGTTTCCGTTGACCGTGCCAATTGCGAGGGAAAGAGCGGATTGGCTGTGCAAGAGAAGCCAATCCGCTGCTGCCAGCCCATTCACGCAGCCGCGTCCTCGGCCGCAGGGCCCCATACGCCGCGATCTGCAGCCCGCTTGGCGAAATCTCTAAAGTCTGCTGCCTCTCGACCGAGCGCTCGTTGCACACCGTCACCAACCTGCTGATTGCGGCCGTCGAGTACGGTGCCGAACAGGTAGTCCATCAGCCAGACAATGATCTCCGGCGCACCGGCCGCTGCCAGCACCTCCGAGAACTCTTGTCTCGAAACCCTGATAAACGGGATGTCACGACCGGTCGCCTTCGATATCTCGTCTGCAAGCTCGGCAAACGTAATCGAGCGCGGCCCCGTGACTTCGTAGAGCTCGCCGGCGTGACCGTCCTCGGTCAACGCCGCTACGACAACGTCAGCGATGTCGTTAACGTCAACAAACGGCTCCGCGATGTCGCGAGCGGGAACGGCAACAACACCATCGTGGATCATCGGGAGAAAGTCGCCCTCGGTGAAGTTCTGCATGAACCAGCTGGCCCTGACAATCGTAAACTCCAGGCCTGATGTGCGTAGGATGTCCTCGCAGGCGTAGCCTTCCTCTTCGCCGCGGCCTGACAGGAGCACCGCACGTCGAACGCCCTTGGTACGGGCCATTTCGACAAACTTGCTAATTGCCACCTCAGCGCCGGGCACGACGAGGTCTGGCAGGTATGCGATGTAAACACTGGATATGCCTTCCAGCGCTGCTTCCCACGTACAGCGGTCATTCCAGTCGAAAGCAGGCCTTGCCGAGCGTGAACCTGCGCGAGCGTTGACGCCCCGTTCTGCCAGTCGCTTCATTATGCGGCTTCCAATCTTGCCGGTGCCGGCGGTTACGAACACAGTGTTCGAAACCGCATTGTGATTTTCTGTCTGCTTCATCGTTCTCTCCTTTTTGCCTAAGTGTTCAAGCCATACTGCCCTTGCGTGCGTACATCAGCGTCAGCAGACAGACCGTGCCGACGACCAGCTCGATGCCCGCAGCCGCCACCATTCCGCTTTGCGGCAAACCGTCGATGGCGATGCTCGCGATCCGGCCGAGGCCGTAAGACAGGTAGACTCCGGCCGCCGTGGCCAGTGAAAGCGCGACGAAGCTTGAGCGGAAGACTCCGAACAGCATGATCAGACCCGCCAGGAACAGCCCGCCGGCCGGCGCCTTCATCTCGTTCGCCAACGTGGCGTTGCTGCTCAGCTCGATGCCATAGCTCGCGTAGAACGCGTCCGGCGCCAGCAGAATCATTACAGCAATCCCGGATGCGACGAGTCCGCTAAGACAAAGAACAAGTCGAATCGTTACTTGTGTTTTTCTGGATAAGTAAATCTCTGTT
>JAAUYH010001897.1_pt1 | contig 32398 bp, 27 predicted proteins | sample 7278061 | NCBI WGS metagenome assembly JAAUYH01 (sample SAMN14350203, study PRJNA611818) | marine sediment metagenome | isolation source: surface marine sediment (0.6m) | place: French Polynesia: Moorea | collected 2018-08 | reverse complement strand
TCCGCTCTTTAGGTGTAACTCGAGGGATTATCGACGGTGTTTTTACGTTGATTTTATCATTGTTGCTTTCAGCTTATATGCTGGCTGGATCGAAGAACTTAATTGAAGGTATTGTCAGCTTGTTTCCCAAACCTTGGGACGAGCGTTTGGCCGCTCAAGTTGTTCCTGTCAGTCAGAGGATGGGGGGTTACATTCAAGGACGAGTTTTAGTTTCGGCTATTTTGGGTATTGTAATTAGCGTTGGGTTGAGATTTGCCGGTCTTTCAGAATTTGCTTTAGGTTTGGGGGTAATTGCGGGGATTACTAATTTAATTCCTTTTTTCGGCCCGGTTTTAGGGGCAATTCCGGCTTTAATTGTGGCGATCGCCCAAGGAGGATGGACTTTTTTTTGGGTATTGTTGTTATTCGTGTTTATTCAAAATGTAGAGACTTACTTGCTCGATCCTCTTTTAGTTGGTGGTTCGGTTAAAGTCGCGCCGATTTACCAACTTTTGGCGGTTTTGGGTGGCACGATTGTTTTAGGAATTATTGGAGCGTTAATCGTTCCTCCTTGGGTAGCTGGTGCTTCGGTAATTTTGCAAAATCTTTATTTAGAGCCAAAATTAGCGGCTGAGAAAAAAACTAGCAGTCAAATTATTACTTCAGAAGAAGCCATTAAACCGCCACCTTTGTCGATCGAGAGATAAATTACTCTTTAATGTTGAATAATTTGCTTTGAAACAAGCGACTCAAAACAGAGCGATCGCTGAACAGATATCTTTTTGCCGATCGCATTTTATCGAAAGAAAAGCGATGAGATGATTCGAGTAGTAGCAGTTCTTTGACATTATTAACGATCGTATTGCAAATAAAGTCGAGGGGCAAATCGTTTGGATCTCTACCGAAAGGCTCTTCAATTTCCGAACCGATTTCATTAATACTCAAAATTAAGAAGCTAATGAAAGCAACTATCGGCACGGTTAAAATTCCTAGATTTTGGACTAATCCTAATGGCAAAATCAAAAAATAAACTACAAATAAAATTTTTAGGGTAATAGTGTAGACGATCGGTACTGGTGTTTTCAAAATCCTTTCGCATCCGCCTAAAATATCCACCATTTCGTTTAACATTTCTTGCAATGCTGTTAGTTGAAAAACATTCAATCTTTCTTTTTCATACTGGTTTTGTAAATAATCTCCGATCCAAAAAGCTACTTCTAAAGGAGGATGATCTGCGTAGAGCAATTTATTGTATTGCCAGGGCAACATGAAGGGTTCTAGTTCGTGGTTGACTGGCTCTCGTCGCAAGTGTAACTTCATCGCAATCGGAAAAGATGTCACTAAACCGATCGCTACTTCTTTTTGGTAGCGATCTTTAGGCTCGCATTCTTCGATGATAATCCAAATGCTTCTAGACAAGTTGCGGACGACATTAACCATCGCTCCCCATAATTTCCGTCCTTCCCAAAATCTTTGGTGTGCTGTATTGGTTCTAAAAGCTAACAGCAAACTTAAAACGATATTGAGAGTGACGATTAGTTTTGGCAAACTCTGAATTTGTTCTAAATTTAATAAGTCGGTAAATTGGCGATCGAGCAAAGTAATTAATAGTGCATATAGGCTGCAAATCGCAATTCCAGGAAGTATTCCGCGAATTACCGATCTTTTGAGCCGCAAAATCACTTGAAACCAATTCAGTTTTTCGCCGGTATAAGTCTGAAACTTTTCCCGACAAGATCTCGATTGAATTATTTGTTTTCCTAGAGCTTTATTCTCAAGAATGGAATCTTTTTCAAGCTGTTTTCTCAAAATAATTTTATTTTGAGTTAAACTCAATTTTCCAATTCGATAACGCTTAAAATTGAAATTAATTGCTCTTAGTGCTTTCACTTTAATGCTGCTCCCACCCAATTATTAGATCTTGGATTTTTATGACTGTTAAAATTGGCAAATTCATAGATTTTCTGGCGGTAAAAATGTAAAGTAGAACGTACTGAATATTGATTATTTATCGTTTCCTATAACAGTTAATTGAATTTGCTCTGAATTCAATTCAGTTTGAATTATTCTTTGCAGTAATTCTGCGATCTTTTCTAAAGTCTTCTTTTCACCTATTTTTAAGGTTAAGTTTTTAAAATAATAATCTTCTAAAAGTTTATACTTTACTTCAGTAAGAGAATTTCCGTTTCTCAAACATCTTTTGGCGATCGCTTCTAGTCTCAATTTTTCTACTAAAGAAGGAAGCGGAAAACTGCGATCGTTTGTTGGTTTTTGTTCTGCTTCAGATCCTTCTAACATAATTTGAACGATCAGTTGATAAGCTTGTCGCCAAGCATTTTCCAATTTTTGACTCCATTTCGAGCCAAGAAAGGATTTTAAGGTTTTAATTAATGTATTTCCTAATAATTGATATTCGTCAACACTAACCCCATATTTCAAATGTCTTTTACCCAAGCTTTTAAGTAGTTTATTTAGATAAGTTCGGTTATGTAAGTTGCCGATGGTAACAATAAAAACTGTCATTAATTTTTTTTCTTGTTGCTCTATTTCTACATTTTCAAATAAGTTTTTGATTTTAGGGTAATCTAGAAATAGATTTTGATAAAATAACCTCGCAAATTCTTTCGAGTTGCTTTCTATTTCAGTGAAGCTTTCTTGCAAAATTTTAATATCCATCGGCACCTAGCTTTTAGCTTCAAAATAGTTTTAGGCAGTTGATTTTATTGTTGCCTTTGGTGATTGCTGCACGAGCGCAATTATTTCGATTTTATTTTGTTTTTTGGGTTGCAATCTATTTTGAATTTAACATTACTTTGACCCAATAATATTGAAGTTTTTTTTAAAATTAAATAAGAAGATTTTAATTTTTTTATTTAATACAATAATAAAAATATATTTTAATTAATAAACTTTGCATTATTAACTCTATCTACTTGAAAAATTAACCGGCAATTAATAATCGATCGGGTAAATATAGTTATCCGCTCTATTAATTACAATTTTCGTTTGCAGAAGGCAAGAGGCAAAAAAAGTTTTGTAAATTACCTAGCGATTAACTATAAAATTGGTGTCTGACTAAGATCTGAAGTTAATTTTTAGAAAAGAACGATCTTTGTTGATCGCTCTTTAAATGTCCGTAACAAAAGATACAAAATGGCAATTTAAAGCTTTTTTTTCAATGAAATTATCGCAAAAAATTTATTGTTTAGACCAAATTGTCTCTAACAAGTCATAAAAAGGTTGCCAATCGTTGTAGCGATCTATTGGTTCCCAGACCGACTCGATGACTGGGCGAACTAAAGCAGTTTTAGGATTGTACAACTTCAGGCGATCGCTAATTTTTTCCATTTCTGAATCAGGCAAATGATTTAAAATTTTGTGATAAATTTCTCGCCACTCATCCCCAACTAAATTAGCAAAACTAGCATTTTCTAAAATCAGAGAACTATCATCTTTCCAACCATGATTAAAACCTTCAGCCAACTCTGCAAAAAAGCCATGATAACTAATCTCATTATTCCTTAAAAGCCGAATAGTTGTTTTTAATAATAATTGAGCCTCTGTTGGTGGAAACTCTTCAAAACCCAATCTTTTCAGCATTAATTGATGATAATATTCTTGATAGTAACCGTCAAATTGAGCCAATCCAGCTTCTATGGCTCGCGGTGACATTATCGTAGATAAAGGATCGCCGAGCATTTCCAAATTGAGCTTACAAATAAAAGGCTGATTGCCATAACTGTAACGTCTACCGTAATCAAAATAAGCGGCGGTAAATTGAGGATTGTAAGTGGGAATAAAAGCATAAGGCCCGTAATCAAAACTTTCCCCAGTAATTGACATATTATCGGTATTTAAAACTCCATGACAAAAACCAGCAGCCATCCATTGAGCGACTAGTTTAGCGACTCTTTCGACTAATTCAAGATAAAATTTAGCGTATTTATCTAGATCGTTGTCTTGAATGCTGGGATAATAGTCTTTAATAATGCGATCGAGTAATTTTTTAATTAAATCTGGTCTTTTGATATAGTGCAACCTTTCAAAAGTACCAAAACGAATGTGGGATCTGCTAAAACGAATCATAACCGAAGAACGGGTTGGGGAAGGTTCGTCTCCTCGCCACAAACTTTCTCCAGTTTCAATTAAACAAAAACAACGAGATGTATTTACTCCTAATTGGTGCAAAGTTTCAGCAGCAAGAACCTCTCTAACTCCACCTTTAAGGGTAAGTCTACCATCGGCAGTGCGAGAATAAGGGGTTCTTCCAGATCCTTTCGTCCCAAAATCGTACAATACTCCGTCCGTTCCTCTGACTTGTGCGTAGAGAAAACCGCGACCGTCACCTAAAAAAGGATTGTACTGGCCGAATTGATAGCCGTGATAGCGCAAGGCTAAAAAAGGTCTTACCGCTCTAAATTTACCGAAAGCTTCGATAAAATGGTCGTCTGCAACTGAATCTGAATTTAAATCTAGTGTGGGTAAAATGCGATTGTTGCGAAAGCGTAAAATGTGTTGGGGGAACTTGGCGGCTGCTACTTCGTCGAAATACTCATTTCCCAAATCTTCTATAGATGTTTCGTAATTTAAATTTAATAAAGGATTGGGTTTTGTTTCACTCATCGGGCGATCGCGCTTTTACTAACTATTTTCTTATTCAGTGTAGACTTGTTTGCAGTCAAATAAGTGACTGTTGGGTGCTTTCGCCAAAAGCTGGATCTGCAAAGCAGATTGCTGATTTAATTGAGTCCGATCGCAGTTTTAGGGAAGTAAATCAGGCGATCGCTTCATAGCTTATAAAGTGAGTTTAGGCTCTGTTTGGGCTTTAAGTCCCGCTATCAGATATTTCAACTTGAGATCGAGCAATAGATCGCAACATAATATGCGATCGCGATCGCAATTTATTAAAAATTATAAACACTCTCTCCGTGTAACTAAGTAGTTGTTTTTTCAGGAAAAACTAATTAGTATTTGGTAAGAAATATTCAATTTTAAAAAATGCTACCCACACAAACTATCAAATTTAAAAGCGATTCAGAGCTAATTTTTTAGAGATTTAAAAAATATATTTCCAGCGATCGCGATCGCTGTTTTAAAAAGAATCTAAGCTTATGAAATTATTTTCCTTCTAAAAAAATCATTGCCTTAACTAGAAAAATCACCAAATAATTTGCTCGATATAGAGCGTTTTTAAAACACCTAAATGCCTTAATAAAAATCAAAAAAATCAACGAACACAACACTAGGATTAGTAAAGGAAGAAATTAAAAATGATAAGTCAAATATCAGAAAAAAAAATGCACTACTTGAGGTGGTTTATCCTCATCGGTTGGTTTCTATTGATTTTCTCTTTATTTTACGATCCCATTTCTCACCACCTCACAGATCCGAACGCCACGATCGGTATTTTTCCTAATGAAATTGCTAACGATCCGACTCAATGCGTGCAAATTCAGCAAGAATGCATCGTAGATAGAACCTATCCAATTGGAACGCGAATTTTTTGGGGCAAGCTAGTTCCCAGTGCTATTTTAATTATTTTTGTCTTAGGACACGAAGCTTGGCGGCGAATTTGTCCGCTATATTTTGTTTCCCAAATTACGGTAGCATTAGGTTTAAAACCATTATTAAATGTCAAGAAAAATCGTTGGCTAATTGCCAATCACTTTTACCTTCAATTTGGCTTATTATTTACTGGGTTAGTTGCCAGAATGTTATTAATAAATTCCCATCGTGTTGCTTTGGGAATTTACATGATTCTGACTATTTTAGCTGCAATAATCGTGGTCGCAGTTTATGGTGGTCGCAGTTGGTGTCATTATGTTTGTCCTCTGGGTGTAGTCCAAACAATATTAACCGGGCCGAGAGGCTTATTAGGCAGTAAAGGTAATATCAAATCGGCTAATAATATTACTCAATCTATGTGTCGGATCGTCGATCCTGAAACTGGTGAAGAAAAGAGTAACTGTATCAATTGTAAATCTGCTTGTATGGATATTGATTCGGAAAAATCCTACTGGGAAAATATTAAAAAACCAGGTCGCAGGCTAGTTCAATATGGTTACTTAGGTCTTTGTATGGGATTTTTTGTTTACTTCTTCTTATATGCAGGCAATTGGGATTATTATTTTTCTGGAATTTGGCATCATGAAGAGCATTTAGCTAGTAAAATTTTAGACCCAGGATTTTATTTTTTCGATATCTCGATTAATATTCCTAAATTTATTGCCGTACCTTACACTTTAGCTATTTTTGTCGGATTTTCTTGTTGGATCGGCACTACACTTGAAAGAAATTTATTTTCTTATTGGAAAAAACAAGAGCCAAATATCACTAGTCAACAAGCCAGACATCGAGTTTTTTCCCTGTTCACATTTTTAGTTTTTAATTTCTTCTTTATTTTTGGCGGGCGATCGGAGATTATGAAATTACCCGCTTGCTTTCAACTAGTTTTTAATGCTTTTATTTTGTTAGTCAGCACTTTATGGCTCTATCGTACTTGGTATCGCAGTGCCGAACTATATAAAAGAGAAAATCTTACAAAACAGTTTTGCCGCAAATTGGGTAAATTACCAGTCGATTATGCACGAATTTTAAAAGGTAAATCTCTAGCAGATCTCACTCCAGATCAACTAGAAGTTCTTGCCAAAGTTTTACCCGTTGTTATGCCAGAAGATTCGCGATCGCAAAATTCAAACAGCAATCGCAATAGAAAACCCCTTGCTTCTGGTAATTAAAAATATTTAACAGGATAAAAGTATAAATAGTAAGTTCAGTCAGATCTCTTTTTGTTAATGTGTGTTTACTTTGCGATCGCTTTAGCTAAAAATAAATACACAATCACATACTCTGATTTGACGAGCTTTTTTATAGAGCTAGCTATTCTTTATTTCGATTAAATTGATGTTAATAAAGGCAGAGAAAAACTAACAATCATACCGTTAGTATCCGATCTAATTGAAAGCCGATCGGCACGAGCGCGAACTTTCAATTCCAACCAAGTTTTAATTTTAAAAATTTTTGATATCTATAATCTTCTCGCAGTCTTTCTAGATCGATGCCCTCAAACAGATCCTTGAAAATAGCAATTAATTCGCCCCACTCTCTCAGTTTGTATATGGATTTGGCTTCAGTAAACTTTTTCGTGTAAAACTTAATCCAAAACTCAGGGGCGATTGCTCTTTTAGATTTGTTATGCCAGCGTTTGCGCCAACGTTTAATTTCAGGGTTATCGGGCTTTTGCTTGCCGATTACAGGGGGAAAATCGGCATAACTGACAAATCTACTTACTCCTTCTGCGTGGACGTAAACCACGTGCTGCCAGCATTCTAAGCGATAAATTTGCTCTATTTCGATGTTAAATAAAAATGCTACGGTTTCGACGGTAACAAATCTTAAAAGAATGGGGGCTTGTTTGAATTTATGGCTGATTATAGGTGTTTTTAGGACTTGTTGATGATTTTCAAGCTGGCTGTCTGGGTTGCTATTTGTTTGGATGTCTCGTTGCTCTTGCTCTAATTCGAGGTATTGGTTTATCATTTTTCTTAAATCCTTTTGATAGAAAGGAACTTTATGGCCAGGAAGGCTTTGCCCGCAGCCAGAGGCTGTTCGCTTAGTTTTTCAGGTCGGTCGATCGCCTTCAAGTTATATAATAATTATACAGTGGTACAAGTGTAAAAGCAAGCACTTGACTCAAGAAAAATAAAAAGTTAATTTATAGGTAGTTTGATATTTCTAGGGCTAGTTTCAAAATTATTCACTAACAAATATGAGTAAAACGGCGCAACAAAAGTGGAACGAGAAACACCCGGAAGTATTAAAAAAGGCTAACAAGAATTTTTATCAAAAACGCAAACAAATAAAAATAGAAGTAAGTAAAGAAGATCACTCAGACTTGATCGATTGGTACGAGCAATTAGACAAAGACACAAAAAAAAGATTATGGTCTCAAATAGAAACAGAAGTATTAAAGTTTCTTTATCGTCAAAAAAAAGCAAATAACAAAGAGTGACAAAATACTTGCTTGAAATTTTTGTCAAAAAAAAATGGCTTATTTTTATCATTTTCGCGATCGCAAAAGCCTTAAAATGAAAAGAATAAAACGAAAATAATATTCAATTTTGGCGATCGCTACGCTAGATCCTGCAGGGATCTCAGTTGTTTCTCAGATATCGGCGATCGCTATCTATCTAGTTACTTTTGATAATTGGTATTATCACTGATAATTTGTTAGCGATCTCTGGCAAGAAATAATCAAATTGCAGTAGCCTTTGGCTGTTCGGGCATCGAAGTGGTTAAAAATTAAAAATTATCTTTTTTGCCTCGCAGACGACCAAAAACCAGAGCATCTTCAGTTGCATTCATCGCTTTTTGTATTGAAGGACTATCCCAGCGTAAAAAGGGATTGGTCTGTTTTTCTAGACCTAACAAAGATGGAACTGTGGGTATATCTTGACGGCGATCGCCTTCTACTTGAGTATATCTACTTTGTAGATCGGAGTTTTCACCATCTACGCTTAAAGCAAATTTGAGATTGTTTAAAGTATATTCGTGAGCGCACCAAACCCTAGTATTATCGGGTAAATTTCGCAATTTAGAGATCGATTTTACCATTTGGGCTGGAGTTCCCTCAAAAAGTCTGCCACAACCTCCAGCAAAAATAGTATCCCCGCAAAATAATTCTCCAGTATCTTCTGGTTGGATTGGGGGAAAATAGTAAGCAATATGCGCGCGAGTATGACCTGGGATAAAGAAAACTTCTGCGCTGCGTCCGGCAAATTCAACGCGATCGCCTTCTTTCAAGAATACTTTTTGTCCCGGTATTCTGCCGCGATCTTCTTCTCCTCCATAAACGCATAATTGAGGATAATGCTGTTGTAATTTTTGATTTCCACCGACGTGATCGCCGTGATGATGGGTGTTAAAAATTGCCACTAATTGGGCATTTAATTCTTTTAATTTATTTAATACTGGTTCTGCTTCGGCCGGATCGACTACTGCTGCTAAATTCTGTTCGCGATCGTGCAGTAAAAAAATGTAATTATCGGATAATACTGGCAGTCGATATATTTTCATTATTATCTTGAGTCATGAAGTCCCGTCACTTTAGTGCGGGGTGCTGACAATTCTTGATTTAACTTAATTTCAATTTTATTATATCTTTCTAGTAAAGCTGACAAAGATTTACTCGAATACGCCAGAATCATCAATTTACCAGATTATTAATTATAATCGGCGTTTATTTAAAAATAACTAAAAATTAGGGAGCAAAATTTGTCTATCTTTGCTTCCCTTTGTATTAGCTCGATTGTAGCGATAGCACGACCGCAGCAATTCGTGAGGTTTAGTTCCCTTGTAAATCGGCCGATCGCGCTAAATAATAACAGGGAACTAGATCGAAATTACGCACTAGCAAGGCTAGTATCTGCGGTTAACTGTTCGCTACTTGGTAATTCTAAACAGTAGCCAGCACCGTAAACTGTTTTGATAAAACGAGGATGGCGAGGATCTGGTTCTAATTTTGTTCTTAAGTGACGGATATGCACTCGGATAGTTTCGATATCGTCATCTGGATCGTAACCCCAAACTTCTTTGAGTATTTCGCTGGGGGAGACAGTTTGACCGTGACGTTGCAGCAAACAGTGGAGCAATTCAAACTCGAGGTGAGTTAATTTAACGGTTTTGTCAAACCAAATAGCTTCAAATCTTTCAGGAATTAAGGTCAAGGGGCCGTAATTTAAGATTTCTGCGTGTTTTGCTGCTTGAGGAATGCGATCGGTACGTCTTAATAAAGCACGTACTCTAGCTAGCATTTCTTCTACTTCAAAAGGTTTGGTTAAGTAGTCGTCAGCTCCAGCATTGAAACCTTCTACTTTATCTTGAGTTTGGCCTAATGCTGTCAGCATTAATACTGGGATATCTGAAGTGCGATCGTCTCTACGCAAACGCTGACAGACAGTAAAACCGTCTACTTTTGGCAGCATCAGGTCGAGCATGATTAGGTCTGGCTGTAATTGTACTGCTAAAGCCTGACCTTTAATTCCATCTTCAGCTTGGTTAACATCGTAACCAGCCATTTCTAAATTGATGGAAACTAATTCAGATATTGCGGGATCGTCGTCAATTACGAGTATTCGGGGCATATTTATATATCTTGATGAGTGTTACTATTGCTTGTGTTAAAGTCGATTAAAAAGTTTCTTGTTAGATGAAGACTCCTGTACCGATTATAAGCATTGTTTCTTTGTATAGATTTTAGATCTGTTTTTCTTAAGATCTTGGTAAAAAATATATTTTATTAATATTTGTTGCTTTCTTGATTTTTTTTTACGTTACGTTACAGTTTCTCAAAAATTTTTAGTTTTTTTGATAACAAAATATTATTGCTAATTTTAACAATTTTCTTGCTGAAAAACAGATTAATCAAAATAATTGCATCGCTTGCAGCAGCTCATCTTTAGCTTTCGATCGCATTCTTTTTGAGCATATTTGCAAAAAAACTTAATAAAAATTCTCATAAGATCGGTTTAATCTACGAAAATAGATAGATTTTTAGATTTTGTACGGATTTAATTCTCAAAACAAAACAATAGAAATAGGAAATTTAGCATGAGCGTTAATTTAGCAACCATGTTGCGGACAGGTACTAAAAAATCACACACAATGGCAGAAAATGTCGGTTTTGTCAAGTGTTTTTTAAGAGGCGTTGTAGATAAAAACAGTTATCGAGAGTTGGTTGCTAACTTCTATTTCGTTTATTCAGCAATGGAAGAAGAAATGGAGCGGCTCAAAAATCACCCAACTGTTCAAGGAATTTACTTTCCTCTCTTGCATCGCAAAGAAAGTTTAGAGCAAGATCTTTACTATTACTATGGTAGTAATTGGCGCAAAGTAGTTGCACCATCTGCCGCAGGTAAAGCTTATGTCGAGAGAATTCGAGAAATCGCTGCAAAAGATCCAGATTTATTGGTGGCTCATTCTTACACTAGATATTTAGGCGACTTGTCTGGCGGACAAATCCTCAAAAAAATCGCTCAGCAAGCGATGAATACCTCTGACGGCGAAGGAACTTGTTTTTACGACTTTGAAGACATTGAGGACGAAAAAGCCTTTAAAAACAAATACAGACAATCTCTAAATGAATTGCCGATTGACCTTGAAACTGCCGATCGCATTGTTGACGAAGCTAACGATGCTTTTGGGATGAACATGAAAATGTTCCAAGAATTGAACGGTAACTTAATTAAAGCGATCGGGATTATGTTATTCAACAGTCTCACTCGTCGTCGCTCTACTGGTAGCACCGAATTAGCAACTGCTGAATAATAGTAGTTTCAAATAAAATTCTTTCTTTAAATAAATAACTTCTTACAATCTGTAAAGGTTGAGTTGCTTTTCTGAATTGAAATGTTCTCTAACTTTTACAGGTTGTCTGGTATTTGGGTTTATTTAATGCCCTTCAGCCAAGGCAAGAGGCACAAGGCAAAAGATTTGGAGATGTCTATTGATAATAAAGAGCGATCGCTTTTAAAAAATAAACATATTTAAGGGCAGTCGTCAAAATCTGTTTCAACTACCCAAACAAATTAGCCACCTGAGTGCTATGGTGGTTACCGGTAGTACAATAGTTAGCAAAATGCTCGCAATTATTGGAAAAAAGACAATATTTATGCTCATTCAATTTTCTTATAGCTCTTTTCACAATTTCATCAGGAGAATATTTATAGGGATAAGATTTTTCAACATATATTGTTTTTCCTCGAGCAAATTCTTGATAAGAAGTTTGAACAACTTTCCCGCAGTTTATGTTTCCTGTGTAATGAATAACAGTTCCGTCTCCACAATCAATTCCGTGATGAGTGATTAGATCGTGATGAACATAAATATGGTCGCTTTTAGCCATTCTTAAAACCTTTTTTTCTGTGATTACTGTTTCGATCGTAATTTTTGTTATTACTAATAATCAGAGTTAAAAAGCTTATTTTGCTAAGACATTTTAATGAATTATTTGAAATTGAATTAAAGCAATCGCCTTTAATACCAATTCCCCAAAATAATAATCCTACAGATCGATTTTCTGAACCTATTGCCTGTTGCCTCTTGCATTACCTAACCGAAATGTAGCAACTCTAAACAGAATTGATATAACAAAACTATTACTTTGTTGAAACATTATTTTTAAACTACTCAAAAAAATATTGCGCGATCGCACTTATAATTAAATCCGATCGCGCTTTAAAAATAGTCTTTGAACTTAATTAATATTTGAAATTAATAATGCGAACAGTCAAATGCTGTTCGCAAAGCCTTTTAGGACTTTTAAAATTAATTCAAAATTGCTTTTTCGACTTTTGTTTTATCCAACTCTTTGCCAATAACTACCAAACGGGTTTGACGAGTTTCTTCTTTATCCCAAAAGCGATCGAAAAAGGAATCGAAACGATTGCCAACTCCTTGCAATACCATTCGCATTGGTTTGTTGGGAACGTTAACAAAACCTTTAATGCGATAAATTTCTTCTTCTTTTACTAATTGTTGCAGTTTGGCGGTTAAAAATTTAGGCTCGAAAGAGCGATCGAGAATTAATTCTACAGAGTTAATTTCGTCGTCGTGATCGTGTTCTTCTTCATTATCATGATGGGAAGGACGACCATCTAAATTATCTTCTACTGCAGCATTAAAACCGAGTAAAAGATCGGGACTAATTTCCCCATCTTTGCAAGGAATAATTTTTACTCCCGCGGGTATTTCTTTGTGCAAATATTCTTTGACTTTTGCCAAATTATCTGAATCTAATAAATCTGTTTTAGTCAATAAAACCAGATCCGCACAAGCTAATTGATCTTCAAAAAGTTCTTCGATCGGAGTTTCGTGATCTAAATTAGGATCTGCTTGTCTTTGGGCTTCTAAGGCATCTAAATCGCCGACTAAAGTACCTTTAGCTAAAGCTTCTGCATCCACTACCGTAATTACACCATCGACGGTAGCAGCGTTTTTAATCTCGTGCCAGCGAAAAGCTTGTACTAGAGGTTTTGGTAAAGCGAGGCCGGAAGTTTCAATTAAGATCGAATCTATTTTATCGCGGCGATCGAGCAGTTCGATCATTGTCGGATAAAATTCTTCTTGGACGGTGCAGCAGAGACAACCGTTAGTGAGTTCAACGATATTATTTTCTGGGGATTCATCTTCATCGCAGATCTGACACGATCGCAATAAATCTCCATCTATGCCAACTTCACCAAATTCATTTACTAAAACAGCTATTTTGCGCCCTTGGTTGTTTTGCAAAATATGGCGCAATAAAGTTGTTTTACCAGCACCGAGAAAGCCGGTAACTACTGTTACGGGTATTTTATGCATCGTTCAAATTATCCTAAAATTGCAGAAGATAAAAAAGCTGCGCCAGCACCAGTGATGATAAATCCAGCAAAGCGTAAATTAAGAGCTGGTTGGGATGCTATTTTGAAAGTATATTTAGTTGCTGCAAAAGCAGTTAAAGAAATAGCAAGCTGAATGACTGCGAAACCAGCTAAATAAGCAACTAACGGAGTCATTTGCGCGCCGACGATCGACTCTCCATAAGCGTATCCGTGAAAAATACCGGCTATGGCAACAGTAGAAATTGCACCAATTAAATTGGGAGATTCTTTCATTGCTAGCATCCCACCCAAAATTAATACCGATGCAGAGATGATTATTTCGGGGATTGGTAAATCGATATTAACTAAATGTATTCCCGTACCCATAATTGTTGCCAGAATAAAAGCAACGGGAATAAAAATGCCATTTTTTTGCTTTAAAGCAGCCAGAATTCCGATCGCCACGACAAAAGCAAAATGATCGATGCCGATAATAGGATGGGCTAAACCTGCTAAAAAGCCTTCAAATAAATTGGTTGGAGTTTCGCCGCCAAAAGCGTGGTGAGCTGCTGCTGGTTCGGCGATAATAAATAAGCTGAAGGCGATCGCGCTTAAAATTAAGAATTGAAAGGGTTTGAAAGTAATGTATTTTATAATACTTTTGCTTTTGCTGTCACCGAAACTAGTACCGTGTTTGGTACGAACTAAGAGAGTATTTTTTTGATTCATTGGAATTTTGTTATCAGTTTGAGAATCGATCGCAAGTAACTGAGAGCAAAAGTATTTGCTCGATCGAGTTGATTTGGTTTATTGTCTTGACTGCTAATCTAGAAAATCGTCAATGTAGCGGCAATCTAATTTTAAAAAGACTAAATTAAACATCATCTGTACCTCGCAGACTAGAGATTTTGGTATGGTTAGACTCGGCGGGCATTCTGACTCAGAAAGCGATCGCTTCATTACAGTTGCGGGACAGCGTCGGATTTACACCGAACTTTCCCCGTTTCCTTCGATAGATGCTCCCCATCGAAACCGAGATTGTTATTCTACCACGATTAGGCAATGGGGAATAGGGAATAGGGATTAGGGATAGGCAAGAGGCAAGAGGCAATAGGCAATAGGCAATAGGGAATAGATTGGGAAAACCGATACTTATCGTGCGATTGTTTGAACTTAATAAAAATACTTAATGTCAAGATTTTATAAACTTGTATCGAATCAATAAATTATTTACCCTAAAAACTGTAACAATGAATACAGACAGTTAAATTAATTTACTTTTTTTTTCTGAAAGTCGAGCAATAATAACAAAAGATAATAGGGATAATATTTTAGAGTTATGAACTTTCAAACAGCAATCGATTGGGATGAAGCATTTGAATACCTACCAGGTTCAGTTGTCGAATTAAAAGACCAACCAGGAGTTTTGCATACGGTTGATTTTTATGAAGCCATGATGGTACCTCCTGTCTGGTTAGTAGACGATCCTCATCCTCGTTATCCTCACGAGTTACGAATTATTTCACGGCCAAATGTACGAGCTTGTTCGGTAAAACCTCAGACAAGTTTAGGATAATTGAATCGTCTCAAACCCTAAGTATGAAGACATTCCAAGGTATTTTTGTTAAGAAAAATCTATATTTTTGACAAAAGCATTTGTTTGACCAAGAAATTTCTTAGCCCGTTGCTTTTCGTGTTAAAGAAGACCCAAACTGCGACATACGCCAATAGGAGTTTGGCACTATCGAGTTGAAATTCTCAATTTAGACCAACAGTTTTCCAATCCTTAAAGATACAACGATCGGCTCTTCAACCTCTGATTAATTTGTTGCACGGAAAAAAATTGAGAATCCTTGACTTAAAACTACAGAATTCTCTTAATTTCTATTGAGATTCCGCGAACATAGCCGACCGATATTTTCCAATCCAAACAAACTCGGATCGTATTCTACAGTTGCGCTGCGATAAGCTACTGGTTGAGAGCATAAACGATCTAAATTAGTTGCTGGCATTGCTAAATAGAGAATGTCTCCTGAATTTAGTTGAGTTTCTAAAAGATCCCAACCGCGAATCATTTTTTTATTTCTTTCTAGGAATAAAGGGACAAAATCAGCTTCGGTAGCGACATCTTTAACTAAAGAAGCGCAAAAAGAATGATCGGGAGCGATCGTTGTCGCTAAAGCAACCCAAAGTAAATCTTTAGTAATTCCGTTACCTAATACTTTCCCTCCTAATGCGGCTGCTGCAAAGGATGGAGTTGCTATTTGTAAAGGACAAAGAACGCGATCGAAGGAAAAGACTTCTTGCATAGATCGCGCTAATTGAGCTTCTTGAACCCGCAAAACGACCCTTAATTTTGGGGCTAAACCTTTAGCTGTTAGAGCAATTTCAACGTTGCTCATATCTTTACTAGTAACGGCGATCAAACAATCAGCTCGAGCTATATTAGCCCCCGTCAATGCCCCGGCAAAGGTTGCATCATCAACAATAACGGGTATGCCCATTTCCCTGACCGTTTTTAGGAAACGATTGTTACGATCTGGTTCGACGACCACTACTTCGTAGCCTTGAGCGTGTAATTGACGGGCAATTTGCAACCCAATTATGCCTAAACCACAAATAACGTAATGATGGCGGTTCGGAACTCTCGCTGCGTCCCAGAATTGCTTGATGCGACTGCCAAGAATAAAATCGTTAGTCAGAGCGTAGCAAAGACCGATTACCCCAGTCCCGACAACCATCATTACTGAGGTGAAGATTTTCACGCTGTCTGGTGCTGTTTCTGCAACTTGTTCTTGACCCCCCGCTCCGGTAATCATGCCGATCGAAAAGTAAAGCGCGTCTACTGCTGAAGTATTTAAATCGAAACAAACGTATGTCAGAGTAGCAAGGGCGATGATGCCTAGTAACGCTAAATTAACTAAAATTACCGGACTGATATAAGGTCTGTAGCGTTGTAAGTTTCCGATCGCTCGAGATAGTTTTTTGATGCGATCCCGATTGCGATTTCCTGCACTCGGAGGATGAGCGACAATAATGCGATCGCCGACTTTTAAACTTTCTCCGTTCAAAACCGCTTCTACTACATTGTATTTGCCTTCAAAAGGAAAATAATACATCCACATCTGAGCGGGGTTATCCCAGAGTTGTTCGAGTTTTTTATTTAACCAAGGATGATTGGGGGTAATGATTTCTTCTGTCACCGGCCAAGTTTGACCGAATAAAGATAACTGTCCGATCGCTTTATTTCCCAAGCTTGCAAAAGCAAAAATTGGCGCGGCGATCGCCGAAACGCTCATACTTAAATGTTGTTCTAAAGTAAGATCTAAACGTTCTCCTAATGTCTGGTTGAACAGACGATTGACAATTTTTAAATGGGGATTTAACAATCGTGCGGTTGCTAAAATTCCTAAATTAACCGCATCATCATTATTAGCAATTACCAAAGTATGTGCTTCTTTAATACCCGCAGCAATTAAGGTTTGTTGCGAGCGTAATTCGCCGATAATGATGTCTTTATTTTCCCCTGACAAAGGGCGATCGTTGATTCCGACTACTGCTGCTCCTTGTTGCTTTAGTAATTTAAAAATTTTTTTACCCGTGCGGCCCAAGCCACAAACAATTATTTGGGGTTTCATTGTTTCTTATTTTTCGAGAGCCAATTTCTTTTTCTATTTTTGCCCGAACAAAAACATTAAACTGTTATGATTTTTGCTTTTTTTTGCGAGCAAAGTTATTTCCTGAAAATTTTTCTAATTATAAATTTTATTTTTTATATTTTTAGAAGATAAAAATATTTTTTCTTTAATCTATTTAATCCGAACTTATTCTTAACATCTGTTCATATGTTTTGATAAACAGACATTTTTTTTCTCTAAGGTGTAAAATTTTCAAAAAAACAAGTGATTTATGGTAGCATAAATTTTAAAGGAATCTAAAATAGATTAAAATTATTTTGTTTTTTAAAATAAAACTTGAAATAGCATTAAAAATGCATTAAATTTAACCGTATCAAGATTGTTTAAAACTCAAAGATAAAAAATGCAGATTAAATTAACATCTAGTCCTGCGACTGTACTCTTAGGAATAGTGATGCTGACATTTAGTTCTGGCTGCAGTCCAGACCGGACAAAAATAGAAAAAAACACAGCAAATAAAGAAGTATTAAATATCACAGTAAGCATAGATCCGCAGAAATATTTCGTCGAACAAATTGGTGGCGATCGAGTTAAAGTAAATGTTATGGTTCCGGCTGGTATAGAACCGCACAACTACGAACCCAGACCCAAACAATTGCGAAATGTGGCAGTGTCAGAAGCATATATTATCGTGGGTGGGGATTCTTTTGAAAAAGCTTGGATGCCTAAAATTAAAAGTGCTAATAAAAATTTAAAAATTATCGATTCTGGCCGGGGAATTACAAGGATAAAAATGACCGAAGGTCATCATCATCACCATCATAATTCACACAAAGCAGCAGAACATGAAGAAAAAGGTATCGATCCTCACATTTGGCTTTCGCCCGAGTTAGTTAAAATACAAGCTCAAAATATTTATTCTGCATTGATAAAGTTAGACCCACAAAATCAAACTGAATATCAACAAAACTTAGAAGATTTTATCGCCAAATTAGAAAGACTAGATCGGGAAATTGAAAATAATTTAGAAGCAATTGAAAATCGCAAGTTCATTGTCTTTCATCCAGCTTGGAGTTATTTTGCTAAAGAATATGACTTAGAACAAATTCCGATTGAAGTTGAAGGAACTGAACCGAGTGCGGCGGAATTAAAAGAACTAATTGAAGAGGCACGAGAAGAAAATATTAAAATAATTTTTGTCGAACCGCAATTCTCCCAAAGATCTGCTCGAGTAATTGCTAAAGAAATTGACGGAGCAGTAATAGCGATCGATCCTCTAGCGGAAAATTGGTCGAAAAATTTATTAAAAATTTCAGAAATTTTTGCCAGGGAATTAGGTCAATCAATAAACAATTAAATAATATTTTCAACTAATGAAGTTCAAATAAATTAAAAAAAAAGCAACCTAAAATATTCTTTATGAAAAATAAAGTAATAGAAATAAGTAATCTTTGGGCTGGATACGGTTCTGAACCGATCTTGCACGATATTAATTTAACAGTATTAGAGCGAGATTTTATCGGACTGATCGGCCCTAATGGCGGAGGAAAAAGTACCCTACTTAAAGTAATTTTGGGCTTGCTTAAACCGATGAAAGGTTCAGTCAAAATAATGGGTCGCTCGGTAGACTCGGGAAAAAAATCGATCGGCTACGTTCCTCAATTTGTCGAATTCGATCGCAATTTTCCCGTGCGAGTAGAAGAAGTAGTGCAAATGGGCCGGCTAGGACAACGAAAATTATTTCAACCCTATAACAACAAAGATCGCGCGGTCGTTCAACAAGCCCTAGAAATAGTCGAAATGTGGCCGATGCGCCATCTACCTCTGGCCGAACTTTCAGGTGGACAGCGTCAGCGAGTATATATCGCCCGCGCTTTAGCTTCTCAGCCAAAAATTCTGATTTTAGACGAACCAACCGCTAGTATAGATTCTCGTATTTCTCAGAGTATTTATAACCTGTTGGGGGAACTAAATAAATATATAACTATCGTTATAGTTTCCCACGATCTAGCGGCTATTTATGCCCACGTTAAGAGTATTGGTTGTCTCAATCGTCGTTTAATTTATCAAGAAAACAAACAGCTGACCCGGGATGCGATCGAACAAACTTACAAATGTCCGATGGATCTGATTAAACCAGATCTAACTTCGGTAAATTACGTTCCTCGAGAGGTTAGCGATCGTGTTTGAAGCAGTAATCGAAGCTCTCCAATTCGATTTTATGCGTCATGCATTATTAGCTGGAATTTTGGTAAGTGTAGCTTGTGGAATAGTCGGGACTTTTGTCGTAGTTAACCGAATTGTTTTTATTAGTGGAGGAATAGCCCATACTGCTTATGGCGGTATTGGTTTAGGCTATTATTTGGGGTTTAATCCCGTTATTGGTGCGATCGCATTTGCCTTGTTAGCTGCTGTGGGTATGGGCATTGTCGAACGCTCTACAAAAGAGAGAGCCGATACTATCATTGGCGTAATGTGGGCCGTTGGTATGGCAATAGGGATTATTCTAATCGACCTTACTCCAGGGTACAAAGCAGATTTGATGAGCTATCTTTTTGGCAGCATTCTCGCCGTCCCCGAGCAAGATTTGCTGATTATGTTAATCTTGGATCTGATTATTGGCGCGATCGTATTTTTGCTTTACAAAGAATTACTAGCTATTTCCTTCGATCCGGTTTTTTCTACTACCAGAAAAGTTCCCGTTCAAGGATTGTATTTAATTTTAGTAGGGGCGATCGCCTTGACTGTTGTGATGGTCATGCGAGTAGTTGGATTGATTTTAGTTATTGCTTTATTAACTATTCCCGCCGCGATCGCCGGACAATTTGTCAAAGATTTAAAACAAATGATGGTTTTAGCGAGTATTTTAGGTGCTATATTTACAAACATCGGATTGTGGCTGTCTTACTTTTTTAATTTTACTTCTGGGGCGACAATTATCTTAGTCGCTGGCTTGACTTATTTGTTTAGTTTGGCTTTTCAAAGATTGCAAAATCGATGGCGACTGAAAAATATAGAAAATAAAACTAAATATCGCTAAACTAAAATTGTTAATCTTTTAAACATAATTTTTCTTGCTAAAATTTCAAACAAAATAATTATTTTAAAACTAAAAAAAATCACTAATCGATCGCATGAGCAAACAGTTTGAAGCCAAACACGCCATTATTACAGGAGGTTCGAGCGGCATCGGTAAAGCATGTGCCAAAATATTAGCAAGTTTAGGAGCGAATATTTCAATCATTGCTCGCGATGCAAATAAACTCTCAATTGCTAAAGCTGAAATAGAAAAAAATAGTCAAAGTAGTAAGCAAAAAATATTGACCGTTGTTGCAGATGTAAGCGATCGCAGCCAAATAGAAAAAGGCATCGCTTTGTGTGTCGATGAATTAGGCGATCCAGATATATTGATAACATCTGCTGGTATGGCAATTCCGGGTTATTTTCAACAACAATCGATTGAAATATTCGAGCGATCGATGGCAATTAATTATTTTGGTTCGCTTTATGCAATTAAAGCCGCATTACCATTTATGGAACGGAGTAAAAAAGGTAATATTGTTTTAATCTCTTCTGGAGCAGGTGCGATCGGTATTTACGGTTATACTACCTACAGTCCGACTAAATTTGCCCTTCAAGGTTTGGCTGAGTGTTTGCGCGGTGAATTAAAACCCCTCGGAATAAACGTCGCTATTGTCTATCCTCCCGATACTGACACTCCCCAACTTGAAATAGAAAATAAAACTAAACCAGCAGCGACTAAAATAATTACCGGTACGGCTCAACTTTGGACGGCTGAAAATGTAGCTCGAGAGATAGTTAACGGAATTGAAAATAATTCTTTTGCGATCGCTCCGGGTTTAGAAATGACCCTATTAGTCAGATTAAACAGCTTGTTAAAGCCTATTTTAAATTGGTACTTCGATCGCATTGTTACTAATAATTTGTAAGCAAGTAAAATCTAACAACAGCTTTAAATACCAAGCTAAAGCTATTTTTGTTTAAGTATTAAAAGAAATCAAAGCAGGGGTATTGCATCGTTAAAATCATTATCGCTGACACCACCTATATTGGTTGGTAAATCTTCAAAACCAAAAGCGTCGCTACCACCAAAGGTTGCAGCTTGTAACAATCTCGCTCCATCGGAGTTAGCTCCAAGGAATGGAAAGTAAGAAATTTGGGAAAACTCAGCAGAATCACTGACATCGACGATTGAATTGCTAAATAGATTAATATTAGGATTTAAATCAGACATAAAATATCTTTTAATTAAAATAAAATACTTTTATAATGTTCTCTCATATTTCAGTATTAAGTCAAGAATTAATTTCCGGTTTAAATATTGCTCCGGGAGGACATTATTTAGATGCTACCGTAGGTGGAGGAGGTCACAGCAGCCTGATTTTAGCTAAATTCCCCGACGTGACAGTTACCGCAATCGATCGCGATTGGGAGGCAATTTCTGCTGCTAAAATTAGATTAGCTGAATACGGAGCAGATCGAGTTGAATTTTGGCAGGGTAATTTTGCTGAATATGAACCAGGCGATCGCCAATTCGACGGTATTTTAGCAGATCTCGGAGTTAGTTCCCCTCAATTAGATCATTCCGAGCGCGGTTTTAGTTTTCAGCATACTGCAGATCTCGATATGCGAATGGATCGCAACCAGTCCCTGACCGCCGCAGAAATAGTCAATCACTGGAGGGAAGTTGAATTAGCCGATATATTCTACAATTACGGTGAGGAAAGATTTTCTCGCAGAATTGCCAAAAATATCGTTCAAAAACGTCCTTTTACCACCACAACAGAATTAGCCAAGGCGATCGCATCTTGCGTACCTTCTAAATATCGTTACGGGAGAATAAATCCAGCAACTCGCGTTTTTCAAGCCTTAAGGATAGCGGTCAATCAAGAACTTAAATCTTTAGAAACTTTGATAGATTTAGCCCCAAATTGGCTGAAAACAGGAGGAACGATTGGAATTATTAGCTTTCATAGTTTAGAAGATCGGATTGTCAAACATCGCTTTCGCGACTCGAGTTTATTAAAAGTTTTAACGAAAAAGCCAATTACAGCCTCCGAAGCAGAAAGAAGCAAAAACCCGCGATCGCGATCTGCTAAACTGAGATTTGCTCGACGAGAAAATTAAATAGAAACTAAGCAGGTTGGGAGGCTAAGATTAAGATTTGTAATTCCCTCTAAAATAAATAATAAACTCTTAAAACTTGAAAAAATTGGATCTAATTCGCGCTTTTCTCAGTTGCTATCTTTGTTTTCAAAATCTTTCAATTAAATAAAAATTAAACTTCAGTTATGTCAGACTCTCCATCACTAAGCGATCGCTATACAGAATTGATCGATTGTATTGTCGATACTACTCTCAAAGGTAAGATCCGCTCGAAAGTACAAGTATATAAGATGTTAGTGAAAAACATCGAATCGGGTACGGGAGAAATATTCGAGCGAATTTTAGAAGCAAAAGTAACTGCAACTGAGGCAGAATTAGAAACAAAAATTAAAGCAAGTCGCATTCTCAGAGCATTACAAACCATACAGGGAGAGTGGGAGAGATGGCAAAAAGAAAATCAAACTCAAGATGCGATCGCAACCGCAACTGAAAAAATTGTCAATGCAGAAGCAAGCGAGCGTTTTACGACTTTATTAAGCATTATCGATCCCAACCAAAATAAAGTTTTAACTACTTCTCAATTAGAACAGTTAGCCCGATCGTTACAAAAAGCCAACTTAAACGATTTGGCTGCTGGCATTGTTGATGGTTTGGCTTCTTGGCAACAATTAGAACCAGATTTGATAAGTTGGATTTACGAAGCAGGACAAGGTAATTTAGGATTTGGATCGACAGTCGAAAGTAAAGGCCCTTGGTTAACCTATTCTCAAAAAGTAAAGAGTCCTTTAATCAAACAACTTTTTAACACTTTAGGTTTCAATCAATCTTTAGTCGAATTTGCTGCCAAACAAAATAATATTGAACCTTCTGCTTGGGTTGAATTAGCCGTTGTTTTACAATTTTTACAGCGCGGTTTAATTAACTTTTTTGACCAAAGAATTTATAGTTCTGAATTAGGGGCAAAACTGTCAATCTCGACTTTTTTAACTTTTGCCGTTATTTGGTCGCAATTGGCTAGCGGTTTAAATCGTTTTGCTCCTAACTATGCTAATGGTTGTTTTAAAATTACTCTGCAAATTTTACGCATCTTTTCTCAAAGAGAATATTTTCCTTTATACGGAGGAATTTTTGCCTCTTTTTCTGGAGAATATATCAAAGAAACAATTAATTATTTAGACGAGCCTTTACAACGGGGAGAAGGAACTTTAGAAAAAGCCAGAATTCTCACAATATTAGGTTATTCTTTTAAAGCTCAAAGCCGTTATCAAAAAGCAATCGAATTTCACCAGCAAGCTTTAGAAATTGCCAGAGAAGCAGGCGATCGCACTTGCGAAATAGCTAATCTCAATCATCTCAGTCGCACTTATGCCGCGATTAATAACTATACAGAAGCAATTAATTATTCCCAAAGAGCTTTGATTTTAAGTCGTCAATACGGCGATAATTTAGGACAAGTAAATGCTTTAACTAATGTGGGTTATAGCGAAGTATTGCAAGCTCGAGAAATTGAAAACTTAGAGCCGGAAATATACGAACGGGCGATCGATTATTTACAGCAAGGTTTGGCTCTAGCCGAGCAATTAAATGACGGGCAAAGTAAAGCTTTATGTTACAGTAGTCTGGGTATTGCTTATGTGATTTTACAAAGACCTCAAGCAGCAATTAAAGTCTTAGAATCTGGGTTAGAATCGGCCAGGTTTTCTGGAGATTTATACTTACAAGGAATTAATTTAACTTATTTAGCTGAAGCCTATTATAGTAATAACATTTTAGAAGAAACTATCTTAAATGGTTGTTTAGCCATGTATCTTTTAGAACAAATCGGGGCAAATGAGTGGCGACAAAGTGCAGGCTTGATTGCAGTTATTAAAGGCAAAGAAGGCGATAATTTTAATAATATTTTGCAGCAAGTTAGAGCAAAAATAATTGCTGTGATTGGCGTAGATGGTTACGATTATTTACCTGAATTATTATCAAAATATAACAGTTAAGATCGATCTTCTTTTTTAAATTGCCAGCTGGATTGCGATCGCAAAAAGTTAATATTTTTTTCTGTTTGCTAAAAAAAATTACATCTAACTGAAAATAGAGTTCGGCTAAATGCAAATTATTTTTAAAGATTTTTTTTGAGACTATTTTGAATTGAAGGCTCAATTTAAGGTGTTTGCCAAATGCGATCGTGATATTGTTCTAAATTTTGATAAGGATCGGAGTTTGCATGATGGTGATGGTGGTGGTGGTGGTGATGGTGATGGTGACTGTTATCTTCTGTAACTGCTGCAAGTCGGAATTTGCAGATTTCACAATTCATTTGTACTTGTCCCGAATGGGTTTCAATTTCTCTTTCCCTTAACACCTGCAATAATTGAGGTTGAATGCCCATTTCTGGAAGAGTGTCGATCGCAATATTGGGATATTTTTCTTGTTGTGCTGCGGCAATTGTAAAAATTTTCTTAACTAAAACTCCAGTAAAAAGAAAATAAGGTAAGACAATTATTCGTTTTGGTCGATATAAAAGGGCGCGACGAAAACCTTCTTCTAAACGAGGGTGAGTGATGCCAATAAAACAAGTTTCCACAGTTTGATAGCCGCTACCCTCCCAGAGAATGCGAGCCATTTTACAGACATCGCTATTAGCATCTGGATCGCTAGAACCCCTACCCACGAATAATAATACCGTATCTTGGCGCGAGATATTTTGAGGGTTATTGACAGGCAAATCTAATTTTGCCAAGCGATCGCGCCATAAATCTAAAATACCGGCAGTGATACCGAAATGTCTGCCGTAGTGTAATTTTAATTGAGGATACTGTTTTTTGAGGCGATCGAGTTCGTTAGTGACATCAAATTTGTTATGACGCGCTGCAAACAAAAGAATTGGAATTGCTGAAATTTCATCGTATCCTCGTTCCAAACAATATTCAATTCCATCCGCAATAGTCGGGGTAGTAAGTTCCAAAAAACAGGGTACTACCGGTCTTGAAGGGTCTAAATCGTGGTACGATCGGGCAAAATCTAAAAATGTCTGACGGCCTTCAATATCCTTCGTTCCATGACCGATCGCTAATAAAGGTCTTTGTAAAGGTAAAGGTGTTAATTGTAGTTTATCTTTTGTCCAATTTTTATTTGTCACAATACTCATTCAGCGATCGTACCCTGTGCGAAAAGAAATCTGTACACGTAATGTTAGCGAATCTATTTTTGCTCGTGCATCCCGGTTAGGGGCGTTTTCAGGTAATTTTCAGTTAAATTTCACTTTTGTATCAGATCTTGCTGGGAAAATGCGATCGACAGTTAAATAATTTATCAATAATTATCCTTTTGACTGATTTGTAACTATTGTTGTTTCGATTTAATTGTAATTATGACTTTCAAAGATTGGTTTTTGTTAATTCACCCAGCTTTAGCGGTAATTTTTGTTTTTCCGGCGATCGGTATTGTTGCTAATCTGGCTTGGCAAACCCGTCAGCGTCGCTTGCAACTAGCTAATAAAGTTAAGAGTAAAATTCCTGCTACTGTAGGCAAAGAACACGTTGAAATTGGACGCTGGTTGACTGGTGGAGTGGTAGGAGTCAGTTTAGTCGCGCTAGCTTATTCGATCGTTTTTAAAAGTTTTATTGAAAAACAATTATTGCAAAATAAACCTTTTACATTCGTTTTTATCGTGCTAATGTTTGCAGCGACAATCGCCTCTTTAATCTTGCTTTATCGAGCCAAACAAAAGCATTGGCGTGCTATTTTTGCTACTTTAACCAGTATTGGTTTGATCGTTTTAGGCTCTCAAGAAGGGGTTTTTCGCCGCACTAATGAATGGTATATATCTCATTATTATTACGGTATTCTCGCTTCAATTTTAATGATTGTTTCTTTAGCTATCGTTCAAGAAATTTACAAAGATAAATCTCTAAAATGGCGTAATATTCATATTATCTTAAATTGTCTTGCTTTACTTTTATTTGTCGGCCAAGGTTTGACAGGAGTAAGAGACATTTTTGAAATTGGCTTATATAAGTCCCCACCCGGATTTATATTTTTTACTTAATTTTTTTTGTTGTCAGACACAAGCATTTGCTAAATAGCGATCGCAGTTATCATTTAATTGGGTTTGTTAGTATTCCCAACCAAGATAAATCCTTTTCATCCGTCATTTTCCAATTCTGCCAAGAAGAAAAAGGTATTCCTCGAACCAATTTTTCTAGAACTTCCCACTCAAGATCTCTGTTTTTTCTCCGACCTTATTTAGTAGACGTTTCAGTAGTTTGAAAAGAGTCAGAAGAGCTTCATAGATAGTTAAAGTGAAAAAATCTCAAAAATAAAGCGGCTATTAGACTCTAGTTTTATCCTGTGACTGTATCATAGTTTTTTTTTCAAGTAAAAAGAAATAATTATAAATAAATGTTAAGCTAGAAATTAATATTAATTTTGCTACGAATATTTCTATGAAAATTAATAACCTAGGCAACAAAAATTATCGGATTATTGTTCCTCCGATAGCCACTTTAGTATTATTAGGAATTATTCTATTGACCACTGGATTTGTTACTTTGTGGTTTGCTGATGTAGAACAAGTCAGAAGTATTTTTAATTACTTAAATTTACTGCAACAAAATCCTCCTTTATGGTTGGAAACCCCTGACGTAATCAAAGGTCTTCTCTTTATTCCAACTATTATTTTATGTATTTTTACTTTGATAATTATCAAAATTTCGCCTCAACCTAAAAATTGGTCGCGGACTTTAGTAATTATAGTTTTATTAGTTTTAACTATTCGTTATATATTATGGCGGTCTTTTTCTACTTTAAACTTCAGCGATCCTCTTGACGGAGTATTTAGTATCAGTTTACTTTTTTTCGAGTTATTAGTTATTTCTAATAACTGCTTGCGATTGTTTTTAATGTTGAAAGTAAAAAATCGGCAAAAAGAAGCCGATCGCGCCTCAATTGCAGTTATAGATCGCAGTTTTAATCCAACAGTAGATATTTTAATTCCCACTTATGACGAACCTATTTTTATTCTGAAAAGAACTATTATCGGTGCTAGTGCGATCGACTACGAACCGAAAAAGATCTATCTCTTGGATGATACGAGAAGACCGGAAGTGGCAAAATTAGCAGCAGAATTAGGCTGTGAATACATTACTAGAGCTAACAATTTTCATGCTAAAGCTGGTAACTTAAATAATGCTATCCCGCAAACTAGAGGGGAATTTATTGTTGTTTTTGATGCTGATTTTGTACCGACGCAAAACTTTTTATCGAGAACTTTAGGCTTTTTTCAAGATAAAAGAGTTGGTTTAGTTCAAACTCCACAAAGTTTTTACAATATCGATCCAATTGCTCGCAATTTGGGATTAGGAGATGTATTAACACCAGATGAAGAGATATTTTATCGTCATTTACAACCAATTAAAGATGCAGCTGGAAGTGTAGTTTGTGCTGGAACTTCTTTTGTTGTCAGACGCAGTGCGCTGCAAGAAATTGGTGGATTTGTGATCGATTCTTTAAGCGAAGATTACTTTACTGGTATTCGTTTATCAGCTAAAGGTTATCGTTTGATTTATTTAGATGAAAAATTAAGTGCTGGTTTAGCCGCAGAAAATATTGCCGACCATGCCAAGCAAAGATTGCGCTGGGCTAGAGGTACATTACAAGCTTTTTTTATTAGTTCTAATCCTTTAACAATTCCAGGACTGAATTTAGTCCAGAGATTAGCTCATTTAGAAGGAATTTTAAACTGGTTTAACAGCATTGCTACTGTATTCTTTCTTTTAATGCCTTTAGTTTATGCTTTTTTAGATGTCATTCCTGTTCGCGCTACTACTGGTGAATTTATTTATTTTTTCTTGCCTTATTATCTAATTCAATTAACGGTTTTTTCTTGGTTAAATCATCGTTCGCGATCGGCGATACTTTCGGGTATTTATGGTTTGATTTTGACCGTCCCAATTGCAATAACCGTAATTAAAGTTATGATAAATCCTTTTTCTAGTGGATTTAAAGTAACGCCAAAAGGAACTAGACAAGATCGATTTTATTTTAATTGGAAATTAGCTTTTCCTTTAATTTTCCTCTTCATTCTCAATGCTTTTAGTTTGTGGTTGAATTTGTGCAGTTGTACGATCGCAAATATTGAAAATATCGAAGGACTGGGCTTTAGTTGGATTTGGAGCAGTATTAATTTAATTGCAATTGGAATAGCTTTACTGGTACTATTTGATGCACCAAAGCCAAACTTACATGAATGGTTTAATTTACGCCGAGTCGTACAAATTAAAGCTGATAATCTTGAATTTTGGGGAATAACAAATCGAATTTCTGAAGTAGGTGCAGAAATAGAAATAAATCAATCGAGAATTTCCAAACCAAGTAAAGGACAAATTATTCCCGTAGAATTAATTATTCTTGAAGAAAAAATAAGTCTTAAAGCGATCGTGACTCGCATTGGATTTAATGGCGAATTTACAACTTTACGACTTTTGTTTGAAAAGTTAACTTTAAGCCAATACAAACAGTTAGTCAAATTGTTATTTTGTCGTCCAGGTCAATGGAAAACCAAAACAACTCCAGGAGAATTAAGATCTTTGTGGTTACTATTTAAAATTTTATTTAGACCTAAAATTATTTTTGCTAGAAAATCAAATATTAATGCAATACAAGTGTCTCAAACATAAAATAAATTGCCTCGTATGAGGCAATTGTTAGAGCAAAATTAGCTCGGTCGAAAATAGACTGAAAAAATTAAATTATATTGAAGCGATCGTGGATTTTCTTAAATTGATACGCTAGAAGCTTCAAGAAACCAATCTTCTTCTATAAATACATCTTTTTCGATTATCCATTTATTAGATCTATTTTTTGTAAAAACGTAACCGTAACCCCAACATTTTTTCATAGAATTTAATATTTCTTCATCAATATCGAGTATATTGGCTAATTGTTGTGGTAAAAGAGTCAAACCAGAGAGGGATTTTTCCGCTAAAGTTTGTGCAATATCTTTTTGTGGAATCATTGTGTGTACGAGCCAGTTAATAAATGCATAGATAATAAATCTATCTCAAAATTGAATTTGTTGTTTAAAATAGAATTATTATTTAATTAATTACATTAAAACTCGATCGCATCATTGTTAACATCAGTAAAACGACTCGACTAAATCTAGATAAAATGCTTAGACAGAAGACAATATATTTAGACTTGGTGAAGATATTTTAAAGGCTATAAAATTCATTCAAGATTTTTTTGACTGTCTAAATAGATTACTTTTGCCAATTCCAAAGCTTCTGCTTTAGTAGATATTTTACCTGCAATGAAAGCTAATTGAATTTCGGTAAGGAGCAGTCCAATTTGACGACTGGGTTTAATTTTAAGAACTTCGATCAGATCGTTACCAGTAATTAAAGATTGAGGATGAGCGACGAGATCTTGGGGATCGAGATAACGCTTAATTAAAGGATCTATAAATTTGCGATCGATCCCTGTAGAAATTGCTAATACAGCTAAAATTGGTAAAACATCGCCAACTGCTAAAAAGAAAAAATATTCTTCGTTAAGATTCATTGGCGCGTTTAATTGTTCTAGTTGCGATAAATTTCTTAAAGCAGTCGTAACATTTCTAATTTCTGTCCGAGAATATTTGAGATTGTTTAATTCTAATTCAGCTTCGGCTGGTATCTTGGAAACAACACTGGCTAACTTCGTTAAAATTATGTCGCAACTAAAAGATTGAATCTCTTGTAGCGATTCAATAACTGGATCTATTGTTGTTAATAGGGCTAAATTTCTAGCCTCTGTATGCTTTAACCAAGGTTTTAATAAACCATCTTCGATCGCAGCAACGAGCCAATCAGTCCCGTTAATATCTTTGAGTAAGTAATTTAATTCAGATCTTACTCTCTCAGAAGCTACCCTGTTCATAGAAGTAGATAAATCTCGAATAGTCGATCTAGTCTTTGCTTCAATAGTAAAATTAAGCTGGGCTGCTTGACGGTAAGCCCTTAAAAGTCTAAGAGGATCGTCTTCTAGATTGCTTTTACTGACCATTTTAACCATCTTGCGAGCCAAATCCAATCTACCTTCGAGAGGATCGATTAACTCATCGCTGTGAGGATTGTAGGCGATCGCATTAATAGTAAAATCTCTGCGACGCAAATCCATTTCTTGACTCTTACCTTCAGCTAAAGCGATATCTACCGTAGCGCGATCGAACACCACTCTAGCTATTTGACGATCCTTATCCAAGACAACAAAACCAGCTCGATAATGTTTAGCTATTTGACGGGCGATCGCGATCGCATTTTCAAAGACAACAAAATCTAAATCTAAATATTCCCTTTCGCGTAAGAGTAAAGCATCTCTAACCGCACCTCCAACTAGGTAAGCTGTTTCTGGCAAAAAATCTAAGTTGAAAGGATAATTTTGCGGCGATATTGCTGGATATTGTTTGCTCCAAGACATCAGTTTTAATAAAAAATTAAGTACAAAGAATGACAATAATTTGCATTGTCCGAGCTAGATTAAAAAAAAAGCAATTAATATATCCCTATGTGTATTTGCGTAAATTGTCATTATGTCGATCGCTGCGTTACTTATCATGCAGTAGAAAAACAACATCAACAACCACATTTAACCGAAAATCCCAATTTTGAACCCAACCAGCCCAGTATCAATGTTAATATTCGTCCCGATGGAGCAGTTATCGAAATGGAGTGGGACGTAGTTGGTTGCGACAGTTTTCTCAGAGAAGATGGAAAATGGGCTAAATTACGTCCGGGGGAAGCAGTTCCTACTTAGTTTTTAAAATTTTCATTTTTTGATACCATTTTAAGTCTAGAAGTATCTTGTCTGGCTTAAGTCGATTGGATATCGCTAACGCTGCCAGCGATAATACTTTCTGAATTTAACTTTGGCCTGTTTGTCCGAAATAGGTAAGATTGGTTAACTCCTTTGTATTTTAATTGTCCAAGTTTTTAAATTATGATCGATTCCCAGGAGCAATTCGAGCGTTTCTCTTTGCGAGCTAAACCTCTTCTTAATAAACTTTACGATCGAGCGAAAATTCAAACAATATTAGAAAAAATTTTTGCTCTGGTGCAAGATCGTCTTGCTGCGAGTTGGGATGAAGATTTAAATAAGTGGAGCGAAAATAACGTTCAATTAATTACTTATGGAGATAGTATTGTCAGTAATGGCACAGAAAATCCTCTGGCAACTTTAGAACTTTTTTTAGAAAAATACTTAAACGATACGATTACAGGAATTCACATTTTACCTTTTTCTCCATACAGCTCTGACGATGGATTTGCAGTTATTGATTACCTTCAAGTCGATCCTAAATTGGGTAATTGGGAAGATATTCGCCGCATCAGCAAAAACTTTAATCTCATGATGGATCTGGTGATCAATCACGTCTCCAGTCAACATGCTTGGATCGAACAATTCAAACAAGGAAAAAAACCTGGATGCGATTATTTTGTTGAAGTAGATCCGAGAATCAATTTATCCGAAGTAGTTCGTCCCCGCAGCACTCCGTTACTAACCAAGATAGACACGGTTGAAGGGGAAAAATATCTTTGGAGTACCTTCAGCCAAGATCAAATTGATGTTGACTTCACTAACCCAGATGTCTTGATTGAATATATCAAGATTTTATTGTTTTATGTCGATGTCGGCGCAAAATTTATTCGTCTCGATGCAGTTGGCTTTTTGTGGAAGCGGATCGGCACTCCTTGCATCCATTTACCAGAAACTCATTATGTGATTCGACTGTTGCGAGAAATCTTACAGGCGATCGATCCCAACGTTGCTCTAATTACGGAGACTAACGTTCCAAATCGCGAAAATCTCAGTTATTTCGGCAATCGCAACGAAGCTCACATGATCTATAATTTTAGCCTGCCACCCTTATTGCTCAATGCCTTATTACAAGGCAAGTCAGAGCATTTAAAAACTTGGATGATGCGAATGCCTCCAGTCCCAATCGGCTGCGCTTACTTTAATTTTACTGCTTCTCATGACGGTATCGGTATGCGCCCGGCTGAAGGATTGCTAGCTGAAGACGAGTATAAGGTTCTTTTAGAGCGAATGCAGGAATTTGGGGGCAAAATAAGCCGCAGAACCAAACCAGATGGCAGCGAAAGCCCTTATGAGGTCAATATTTCTTGGTTTGATGCCATGAAAGGAACAGCCAAAGGGGAAGATGAGTGGCAAATTCAACGCTTTATCTGCTCTCAAACTATTATGATGGCCTTAGAAGGAATTGCAGCTTTTTATATTCATAGTTTATTGGCAACTCCAAAT
>JAAUYH010110651.1_pt1 | contig 32438 bp, 21 predicted proteins | sample 7278061 | NCBI WGS metagenome assembly JAAUYH01 (sample SAMN14350203, study PRJNA611818) | marine sediment metagenome | isolation source: surface marine sediment (0.6m) | place: French Polynesia: Moorea | collected 2018-08 | reverse complement strand
AGCCGGCCTTTGTGGTGGGTTGATGTTGCACGCATCCGCCCCCGCCCAATGCGTAGATTTGAAAGCCTCTCTAATAAGTTCTAGCGCATTCACCCGCCGGTGCCAAGGGCGGGGAGCCCGTTGGCTCAGAAAGCTGGCCTGCTCGAGGGCCAGGCAACCGCGCCGCCGGGAGCCGCATTGAGTAACTGGGACGATTTTGTCCTGGTCAGGTGTTGTCGCTAGATTCCGGCTTCCTGTCCCGAATCACCGATGAACGCAGGCTCGGGGGGCACCCCCCCTGTCCGATTTGTATCAATTCCGAGGTAGGACAAAAAGGTCACGCTGTCCGGATCATGTGCCTTCTTATCTCTATCCCATAAGTCGCTAAAAAAATTCAATAACCGGGTTGAAAGCCGGGTCTGGCACGAACCCTGCTACAGGGACGCTTCGAATGAGAAGGAATTTCGCTTGCCGGATTTCACTGTTATCGCCGATGTATCCAGCACGCTGCAGGCCGTTCTGACGGATGCGCTCAGCACGCTGCTGCCCGCGCCGGCCCCGGTTGCAGAGGTTCATGACCTCAGCGGCAACGTCCCGATCAACCCGCCGCGCCTGACCATCTTTCTGTTCGAGGTTGTAGAAGATCCCAGCATGCGCAACCGGCCCCATCTGCGCGGGGTGACGCCGCCGGACCTTACGGTAAAAAAGCCGCCAATGGCGCTGCTGCTGCGCTACCTGATGACGCCCTGGTCCGGAGACCGGATCACCGATCACCGAATTCTCGGACGAACCCTGCAGACGCTTTATGACGGCTCCATTATCAGCGGGCCTCAGCTCCAGGGCGGACTTGCCGGAACCAGTCAGGCCCTTAAGATCACCCTGGCGCCCTTGAATCTGGATGAGCGGTCCCGGGTCTGGTACGCGATTCAGCAGCCCTACCGTCTGTCCGTGACCTACGAGATTCGAGTCGTGAATCTCGACGCGGTGGAGCAGCAGACGCGGCCGCCGATTCGGTCCCTGACCGTGGATTCAGCCCGGCCCGGAGCGGGTTCATGACCTCCTGGCAGGTGCTGCCCGAGGAGCGGCGGATGCTTTACAGCCCGGTCGGGCTGCGCATGCTCGACGATTTTACCGGCCGTGCCCCGTCGGGTTCGCTGGAGATCCTGCTGGACGTCCAGGACAGCAACGGGCAATGGCACGAAGTGGACGTTCACCCCGTCCGTACGCCCAGCGAGGTGATCACTTATCCCGGTCTGGGCCGCAGCGCTCATGCCGCCACGCAGCCCCTCATGCGTTACCGGGTCCGCATCGACGGCGAGTACTACCGACCCGACTACCTGATCAATCTGGACGGGGTCGAGTTTGACAACCTGGCCTACGACGACCAGAACCCGCCCCCGGTTGTTCCCATCGTTCCCCAGGATCTGTTCCTGCTGCCGGCCACGAACTATCCCTTTCCGCGCCACATCCGGGTGCTGCGAGGTCACGTGGAAGACAACGCCGGAGATCCGGTCGCCAACGTGGAGGTCACCGAAGGACCCAGGGAACGGGTTTTGACCGACGAACGCGGAACTTTTTCTTTGCCCCTGCGATGGCCGGGCCTGAACGCAGCGGTGGTTATCGATGCAGTGGACCATCGAACCGGCCACGCGGGGCAACTGAACATCAACCTCCCCGGCGACCTGTCGGGGGCCCACACGATCATCATCACATGAGAGGACATCGTCATGCCTGAATACCTAAGCCCAGGTGTCTATGTAGAAGAGGTTCCCAGCGGCCCTCGCCCTATCGAGGGAGTTGGCACGAGTACGGCCGGATTCGTTGGCCAGACCGAGCGGGGCCCGACACGGCCGCGACTGGTCACAAGTCTGGGTGATTTCAGCCGCTGGTTTGGCGATTCCCTCGATCCCGCGGTGTCCTTTCTGCCCCTTGCTGTCCGGGGCTTCTTTGAGAATGGCGGACGCCGGGCTTTTGTCGCCCGCGTGGTCAGCACCGACGGCGTCAATCCGGCGGTCAGATCATCGGTCAACATTCCCACTCAGGATGCGGCCGGCGTGGTCATCGCCAACAACGTTCTCCAGGTCAATGCCATCGGCGCAGGCGGCTGGGGCAACCGGGTGGTGGTCTGGATCCGGCCAGCCAGCCGGGCGGACACCGCTGCACTGCCGCCCCGGGACTGGTTCCGTATGACTGTCCTCTACTATCGGGATGGAATCCCGAACCCGTTTGTAGATCCCACCAATCCCGCCAATCTCTCCAACCCGCTGCGGCGGGAACCCGATGCCCTGGAGGATTTCGACGATCTGACCTTTGAGGCTGGCAGATCCAACAACGTGATGTCGGTGGTCAACGCCACGTCCAAGCTGATCGACGTACAGTTCTGGGATACCGTCAATAACCAGGCAGGCACTGCGGCCCGGGTCAGCGATTTTGGGGCAAACGCCGCAGCCGCCTTTGTCGACCTTGCCACGGGCGATGCCGATACTGAGCTCAGGGTGCAGGCCGTCGGTCCAGGAACCTGGGCCAACGCCCTGACGGTGGACGTGGCCGCCGGCACCAACCCCAATACCTTCCGCATCGACATCAGCGCGGGCGGCGGTGTAGTGGAAAGCTACGACAACATCCCCGACGCCTCGCCCGGCCAGGCTTTGATGGCGGTCAACGGGACCTCCAACCGGGTGCGCCTGTCGTGGAACCAGGCTAATCCGCCCAACGCCATTACGCCGACCCGTCCCAATGACGTCGCGGCGGCTGCTCTGGCCTCGGGCGCCGACAGCAACCTGACCAACGGCGCAGACGGAGCTGCCATTACGCCGGCGGACTACGCGGGCGATCCAGCGGATACGCCCGACGCCAGAACCGGTTTTGCAGGCCTGGAACTCATCGATGAGATCGCGCTTTTGATCGCGCCCGACGAGGTCAACGGCAATATCGCCAACAATTTCCAGATCACCACTGAGATGGTGAATCAGTGCGAGCGCTTACGGGATCGGTTTGCGGTGCTCTCGGTGGCAGGCGGGAGCGGTGATGTTCAGAACATCAATCCGCCGCGGGATACCAGCTACGGCGCGGTTTACTACCCCTGGATTCGCATTTTCGACGCGCGCACCCAGGATACGTTGCTGGTTCCGCCGGCCGGGCACGTGGCAGGGATTTATGCCCGCACCGATATCGAACGCGGCGTGCATAAGGCCCCCGCCAACGAAGTAATCCGGGGAATGATTTACCGGGATATCAACGGGGTGCGCAAGCCCCTCGAATTCGACATCGGGCGTGGGGGGCAGGACATCCTCAACCCCAGGGGTGTGAACGTTATCCGGGATTTCCGTGGCGATGGGCGCAGCATCCGCGTATGGGGTGGCCGGACCATGTCCAGCGATCCCCAGTGGCGCTACGTCAACGTGCGCCGCCTGTTCCTGTTCGTGGAGGAGTCCATCGACGAAGGCACCCAATGGGTGGTTTTCGAACCCAACGACGAAGCCACCTGGGCCCGTGTGCGGCAGACCATTTCCAACTTCCTGCTGACGGTCTGGCGCAGCGGTGCTCTGCGAGGGCTCACTCAGGACGAAGCGTTTTTCGTGCGCTGTGACCGCACCACCATGACGGAGGCGGACATTGATGCCGGACGGCTGATCTGTGAGATCGGCATCGCGCCGGTGAAACCGGCCGAGTTTGTGATTTTCCGAATCCAGCAAAAGACCCTGGAACAAACCGCCTGACCCGTTTGAACCCTATTTGGAGGAATAAACATGCCCCCGGTAATCAGAGAAGATCCCTACGGTGGTTATAACTTTCTCGTCACCGTCAATGGAGTGAGCGACGACGGAAACGCGGTCAGCGGCTCCTTTACCGAAGCTTCTGGTCTCGAGTCCGAAGTGGCGCCCATCGAATACCGCAACGGGAGTGAAGACATCACGGTCCGCAAGATCCCGGGCCTCAAGAAGTTCACCAACATTACGCTGAAGCGCGGCATCACCGGCGATATCGATTTCTGGAACTGGATTCTGGCGGCCATGGACGGTCAGGTGGAGCGTGCCGAAGGCTCGGTGACCCTGCTGGACGAAAATCGCCAGGAGGTCATGCGCTGGAACTTCCGGCGCGCCTGGCCATGCAAATGGACCGGCCCCGGCCTGAACGCGGCCAACAACGAGATCGCCATGGAGACCCTCGAGATCTGTCACGAAGGTCTGGAGATCGACGGGCAAGGTTGATGGCGCAGGCCTCGACACTCCCGGGCGTCCGGTTTCAGGTTCGCGCCGCTTCGGTCCCAGTGTCACCACTGCGGACCGATATCGGCGGTTTTGCCGGGCCGACCATGCGAGGTCCCGTGGGCGAGCCGGTTCGTCTGGAGGGGTGGCGCGACTACATCGATCGTTTCGGTGGTCTCACCCGGGACGCCGACCTGCCGTTTGCCCTGCGGGGTTACTTCGAAAACGGCGGCGAAGTCGCCTATGTCGTCCGCACCCTGGACACGGCCTCCGCGACCGCATCTGCGGTCTGGACCGTGGGGGCGCGGGACTCCGCCGATTTCAACCGCTGGGACGCCGAGTCGCCAGCCGGCGGCGGATTCGGGTTTCTGGACTACACCGTGGTTGCCAGCAGTCCCGGTGCATGGGCTAACGGCACGCGGGTTCGATTCGACTACCGGCTGGACGGCCGGGGCGGTGTCCCCAGGGTCAACATCGAGGTCCGCACCGGCGATGGCGCCGTTGAATCCCTGCTCGAATTGCCCACAACGGATCTGGGTGCGGCCGTGGCAGAACGCTCCCGGTTGATTCGACTGGTTGCCCTGACGCCTGGTCCCACCGTGGTGGCCGACCCCGGGCCGCGGGTTTTGAACTGGGAGCCCGTCATACTGGCCGGTGGTTCCGATCTCTCGCCGGGATATCAGGACTACCTGAATGCCGCGACCCAGTTGGCCGGGCAGCGCGAGGTCGCGCTGCTGGCCATGCCGGATCTGGACCGGATGGTGGGCTCACCGGAACAGCGCAGTCAGGTTCTGGCAACGCTGATTGCCCTTTCAGAGGCCGCCCATGATCGGCTCGTGGTTGTGGGTATCCCTGAGGAGATCCGTTACTTCGAGGAGGTCCTCGACTGGCTCGCGGACCGCCGTGCCGGTCTGGACGAGACCGCGGCCAGATCGCTGGCTGTCTATCATCCCTGGATCCGGGTGGCCGATCCGCTGGGCGGCATCAACCGTCCACTGCGGGAGGTGTCCCCAGTGGGCCATGTGGCCGGCGTAATCAGTCGGCTTGACCGGGAGCGGGGGGCTCACCACACGCCGGCTAACGCTGCATTGCTGGATGCTGTCGACCTGGCGCACGCGTACAGCGCTGAGGATCAGGGCGCCCTGGCCATGGCCGGTATCAACCCGCTGCGATGCGCGCCGGGCCGGGGTCTGGTGGTCTGGGGCGGACGAACCGCGGTGGAAGCAGCGGTGGGCCTGACCGGTCTGTTTATCGCCCATCGGCGCCTGATCCATCGACTCGTGCGTGCCATCCGCCGGGTGGCTGAGCCCCTGGTGTTCGATACCAACGGGCCCGATCTCTGGCTCAAGCTGGTCCGGGCCATCACCCACCTGCTGCTGGAGGCCTTCCGCGCCGGTGCTCTCCAGGGTGTGCGACCGGAGCACGCGTTTCTGGTCCGCTGCGACGAGACCAATAACCCGCCGGAGTCCATCGACCTGGGCCGTGTCGTGTGCGACGTCAGCCTGGCCCCTGCAGTACCCATGGAATTCATCACACTCAGGATCGCGCTCAGCCGTGAGGCTGGCCTGGAGGTACTGGAATCATGATGGCTGACCCCGTACCTGGTTTCCGATTTCTGGTCACCCTCGACAATGCCGACGCATATCTGCCGTCGGCCCAGGCGGCGCTGCTGCCGGAGATTGCGCCGGGAGAATTCAAAGAGGCCAAGGGCCTCGGTGCCGACCTCGAGGTCATGGGGTATCCGGAGGGCGGTGTCAACGATTTTGTCCATCAGCTTCCGGTTCGTCATTCGTGGAATCGAATTGTGCTCAACCGGGGCGTGGTGAAGGATCTGGTGCTCTGGCAGTGGTACCAGGCCGGGCTGACGCAATCCCTGGGGGCGCGCCGGGATGGTTCCGTGATCCTGCTCAACGAAGCCGGAGAAAGCCTGATGGCCTGGGATTTCAAAGGCGGTATTGCGGCCAAGTGGACCGGCCCGGAACTCAACGCGATGGAAAACGCCATCGCCATCGAGACCCTGGAGATAGCGCATCAGGGTCTGAATCTCAACGTGATGGGAGGCACCCTCGATGTGGGTGCCGTCGTCGACGCAGTTGTGGGGTTTTTTGACTGATGGTCACGATCCAGAACCTGGAAGTCCAGTTTGACGTGGAAGGCAGCGACGAAGAGCAGATGTTCCTCGAGATGTTCAACCGCTACATCGATGAATGGAACCGTCGGCGGGAAGACCAGGCCCAGGTCCGAAAGGCCATGATGCGCGACCGCGGTCTCGGTGACCGGATTGACGGGGAATGAACGCATGCTGACGCCTAACAATTCAGCCGGTCAAGGCCTTGTGCGTGCCTACCTGGAAGTGCTCGTTCCCAAGGGGGTGCCACAGCCCGTGATCCCGCTGAAATTCAATCCAACCGAATATCAGCTCCAGAAAACCAATAACTTTGCCGAGATTCCCATACCCGGCCTGGAATCGCCGCCCATTCAGTTCGTCAGGGGCGCCAGCGAGAAGCTGATTGCGGAACTGCTGGCTGATACGTCCGATACCCTGGAGGACGTTCGCAAGAAGTACACCGACGGTCTTCGCGACCTGATGCGCATCAACACGGACCTGCATGCGCCGCCCATTGTGAGGCTGACCTGGGACGACCAGGTTTTTAAGGGCGTAGTGGAGAGCCTGAATATCACGTTCACGCTGTTTACGCCCGACGGAATTCCCATCCGCGCCAAGCTCAACCTGACCCTGAAAGAGTATCGCCCGGTCGAGGTTCAGGTGAAGGACACACCCAAATCCTCGCCGGACGTCGACAAGCGCTACACCGTGCGCCGGGGCGACAGCCTGGCGAGCGTTTCGGCCATGGCCTACGCCGACCCCGAGCAGTGGCGTGAAATCGCCGAGGAAAACGACATCGTCGATCCACGAAGCCTGGAGCCTGGCCAGGTGCTGCGAATTCCAAGGCTGAGGTAGGGCATGCAGGCGGTCAGAAACAGCGGTTTGCCCAGCACCGACTACTACGCGCCGGATTTTCGCGTGGAGGTTGAAGGTCAGGAACTGGACCCAGAGTCCCAGGGGGACGTTCTGGAGCTCAAGGTTTCCATGGATATGGAGAACATGGCCAGCTTCGATATGACCATCAATAACTGGGACGACAAGACCGTCGCCTTCAAGTACAGCGACGGGGATTTGTTTGACGTCGGCAACCGGGTCCACGTCATGATGGGGTACGCGGGCAACCTGCTCTCCATGGTTTCGGGCGAGATTTCCAGCGTCACACCGAAATTTCCCGAGACCGGTCCCTCGTCCCTCACCGTGGGTGGCCTGGATGGCCTTTTCAAGCTGCGCGACAAAAAAGCCGCGGATGGCGACATCACCAAGTTCACCAAAATGGCGGACTGGCAGATTGCGGAATACATAGCACAGATCAACGGCCTGAAATCGAAGGTCACCCGCGAGGGCCAGGTGCATAACGAGGTCGTGCTGAAGAACCAGGACTACGCCACCTTTTTGATGGAGCGCGCCAAGCGCATCGATTTTGATTGTTTCGTGCTGACCGATCCGGACAGCGGAGAGGCGACGCTGCATTTCGTCAAACCCAGCGACGGCCGGGACAGCAGCCGGATCCGGGTATACCAGTTTCGCTGGGGTGAGAGCCTGATCAACTTCATGCCCACCATCAACCTGTCCAGGCAGGTGGCCAAGGTCACCGTGCGCGGCTGGGACGACCGCACCAAGCAGGCCATCGTCGCTACCGCGGGGCCAGAGGACCTGCCGGGCGCAGGTAAGTCTTCCGGCGGAAAGAGCGGGCCGGAAGCGGCAGCAGCGAATCCCTCATCAAAAAAGGAAGTCGTGGTGGACGCGCCAGTGAACAGCGAGCAGGAGGCGAAGGATCTGGCGGTCAGCCTGCTGACCGAGCGCGCCTATGAATTCATTACCGGTACTGGAACGGTGATCGGCCTTCCCGACCTGCGTCATGGCGACAACATCGAACTGCTGGGCATCGGCAAGCGGTTTGACGGGACCTACTACGTGAAAAAGGTGGACCACATGATCAATAACTCAGGCTACAAGACCCAGTTTGAAGTCCGACGGATCTATGACGGAGGCACGAAGAAATGAAGCACGGTATTCCGCGTTCGCGGTCAACCGATCGCCGCTACTACGGGGTGTTCGAGGGCATAGTCTCGAACGTGGACGATCCCGAAAACGAGGGCCGGGTGAAGGTCAAGTATCCCTGGTTCAACGAGGACATGGAAAGCGAATGGTCGCCGGTGGCCCAGTTTTTTGCCGGCTCCGACCATGGTTCGTTTTTCATTCCCGAGCTTAAATCCCTCGTGCTGTGCTGCTGCCGTCACGGCGACCTGCGCAAGCCCGTCATTATCGGCGGCATGTACAACGGCAAGGACAAACCTCACTCGGACCATGTGCGCAAGCGGCAGATCGCCTCCGAGCGTGGCCACAAGCTCACCATGATCGACTCCAAGGGGGACAGCGCAGGTGCTCTGGTTCTGGAAGACGCCAGCGGATGCAAGATCACGCTTTCCTCCACCGGCCATGTCGTCATCAAGGCATGCGGTGCGCTGACCTTTGACGCACCCATTATCACCTTTCGCGGCAAGGGCTATACCCGCGTGCTGACGCCCAACAACAACCCCGTTTAGATCGCGATGCCGAATATCGACATTCCAGTCCCCGAGGAATTGAGCGAGCTGCTCGCGGCGCCCAAATGCCTCGACGTCTCGTTGCCGCCGCCAAAGCAGTTGAGCGTCACGCTGCCCAGCGGTGGATCGCTCAAATCACTGCAGGACATGGGCAAGAGCATTCCAACGGACTGTTCGCTGACCTTCAGTCTGATGCTCCAGATCTCACCGCTGCTGGCGAGCATGGATTGCCTCCTCAAGATCCTCAAGCTCCTCAAGCCGATGAGCGATGCGATTACCAGTTTTCCGCCCACGCCCAAGGTCATCAAGGAAGTGGCAGATGCCGTGGCGGACCTGGTGCCCTGTTTTGCCATGCTGACGCCGGCCGGCATGATTCCCTTCGTTCGGGATATCCTTTGCCTGATCCTGGCAGTCCTGCGCTGCCTCATCGGCCAGCTCAACACCCTGGCCGAGATCATGGGTGGTCTGACCCTGCAGCTCAAAGCCGCCGAGGAGGCAGGAAACAAGGATCTTGCCGAAACCCTCAAGTGTGCCCAGGAAAACTCCCTGACGTCGCTGGCCCACCTGATGCAGGGCATGGAACCCATTACGGCGATCATGGACCTGATGGCACCGATGCTCAGTATTGCTGGCGTGCAGGCAATTCAGATGCCCGCTCTGGGCGACGACACCAGCGCCGAGGGCATTCAGCAGACCACCGACACGCTGCAGCAGGTCGTCGACACGATCCAGGGAATCGTGGACGGGCTGGGAGGATGTCCGTCGTGAGCGAAGCGGGTTTCCTCGGCCGCGGCTGGCGGTTTCCGATTCGCCCCGATGCCACCGGCGGACTCGGCTACGTCGAGGGTGATGCCAATATTGAGCAGTCGCTGAAACTGCTGCTGATGACGGCCCTGGGTGAGCGCGTCATGCGCCCCGGATTTGGATGCGAGGCACCACGGCTGGTGTTTGCACCCGGCAGCGTCCAGTATCTTAGGCTGCTGGAGACCTCGGTGCGGGAGGCGGTCCGGGACTGGGAACCCCGCGTGGACCTGGAAGACGTCGTGGCCGAGGTAGTACCCGGTGACCAGAACCGGGTAAACGTCAATATCGACTACCGCATCCGCAGCAGCAACACCCGCAGCAATCTGGTGTTTCCGTTTTATCTCGGTCAGCTGGAGCTGGAGACATGAGTCTGGCGCCCGTCACACTCGACGACCTTCGCTGGCGGGATATGGTGACGGCGATCCGCGAGCGCATCGCGGCGGTGTCCGGGGAGCGCTGGACGCTGCATGCACCCGTTGATCCCGGGGTGACCCTGCTGGAGCTGTTCGCGTATTTGCTGGAGCAGCGCGTCTACTGGCTCGATCAGGTTCCGCCGCCCCTGATCAATGCCATGATTGCCTTGTTGGGTGCCGAACCGCGTCCGGCCCGGGCGGCGGTCACGCTGATGGAGATCACCACGCCCAACCAGATGGATCTGGCCAGCGGAGAAGTGTTTCAGCGCCGGGAACAGGACTCACCGCTGCGTTTCACCTCGGAGCAGGCACTGGCGGTGCTGCCCCTGCAGCGCATCGAGGTGGTGAGCGAATACGGCCACACCCTGGGAGAGGCGGATACCCAGCCGCGCTGGTCCGCCCGGCCCCTGACACTATTGAACGCCGACCACGAGCCCGGTGAGGTGGCGCTGACGCTATGGCTGGACGGGGCCGTCGCACCGTCAACCGAGAGTGCGTCTATTCTTCTGGAACTGGAGAACACCCTTCCCATTCCTCACGGCTGGGCCCTCGAGGCCGTGGAAGACGTTGGCGTCGCGGCGGAGATTCAGTGGCGGTACAGTGGTCCCGCCGGAACCCGCCGGCCGCTGAAGGTGGAGGACGGCAGTCAGGGGCTGCGGCGCTGCGGCGTCGTGCGCTACCAAATCCCGGCTGACTGGACGCCCATCGGTGCGCCGGTCAATGGCTTAACGCCCTACGGGATCTCGTTCTCGGTCAGCGCAGGCACCTTCAGCGCACCTCCCAGGCTGCGTCGCTTGGTGCCCAATGTCGTCACCGCGGGGAATCGAGTGCGGGTTCAGGTACCAGCCGATGAGCTGGAGGCCCAGATCGAACAGTGGCTGCCGCTGCCCGGACTGGCTCTGGACCTGTTTGACCACGCACCTCCCCTGGAGGACTCCGTCGAACTGCGGTTGCGCGATCGCCATGGAGACTGGCTGGAGTGGGAGCCGGTTTCGGATCTGGCGCGGCAGGGCCCGGAAAATGCCGTATTCACCGTGGATCGAGCGCGCAACCGTTTCAATTTTGGCGACGGCCTGACGGGCCGCCTGCCGGTGGCGCGGGGACCCGATCCGCGGGGCGAACTCCGATACCTGGCCGGCGGCGGGGAAGCGGGCAACGTAGGGGCCGGACTGGATTGGGTGACCGATGCTGTGGCCGACCGGCTGGCCGTCAACCCGGTACCGGCCCGGGGCGGGCGCGAATCTGAGACTTCCGAAGGGGCCAGAACCCGGGTTTCCGCGGAACTGGCCGAACGGGTTCGCGCGATAACGGCGTCTGACTTTGAGCATCTGACCGTCACCACGCCGGGGATTCACATTGCCCGTGCCAAGGCCATTCCGGGCATGCATCCGGGCTTTCCGTGCGTGTCGGTTGCGGGCGCGGTCTCAGTGTTTGCGGTACCCGGCGTGCCGCGCTGGACGGGTTGGCTGGAGGCCGACGTGGCGGTGACAGCGCCGAAACCCGACGCGGGGGCTCTCGACGCAATCCGGCGCCGCCTGGATCAGCGCCGGCTTCTGACCACAGAGGTTTTTGTGGCGGAACCGCGTTATCGCCGGGTTGAAGTGGAAGCAACGCTCAGAGGTCATCCGGTGGATCCCAACGCCCTGGAGTATCGGCTCAGGGCGGGTCTGACGCAATTCCTGGACCCGCTGGTGGGCGGGCCAGTGGGGACCGGCTGGGAATTCGGCGCGCCGCTGCGCCCGTCTGAGCTCACCCATCAGCTCCAGAAAGTGGCGGGCGACGGCGTGATCGTGGAGAAAGCCGGGGTGCGGATTGGATCGGAAGACCCGTTCGAGGACTGCGTCGATTTGAAGATCGATGCCCATGATCTTGTGGTACTGGACCGGCTCCTGTTGCACTGGCGGGCCCTGCCCCAGGGCGGAGGTGGGCTGCGATGAGCCGGGTCTGGTGGGGCAAAGAATCAAGTCCCCGGGACATGCCGCGCATGGCTCGGGGGCACCGGCCCGGAGTTGAGCAGCCCGTGCTCCACGCGCCGGACGGCGCGGACATCCTGGCTGAGCTGATCGACCGGGTCATGGCCTACACGCCGGAATGGACCAACCTCCGAACCGAGGATGCCGGTTATGCACTGGCCGCCCTGTTTTCTGAGCTGGCGGAACCGGTGGTCCAGCGTCTGAACCGTCTGCCGCACAAAGACCTGGTGGAGTTTCTGCGCAGTGCGGGGGTTACCGCACTTCCTGCGCAGCCGGCCCGGGCCATGCTGGTCTTTTCGGCCAGCGAAGCCGCCGACGGATCGATTCTGGTCCCTCGTGGGTTTCAGGCGTCGGCGCCGGCAGCCGACGGCTCCGGGGACACGGTGACTTTCGAGACTGAGCGCTCCATGCAGGCGGCGCCACTGACCCTGGATTCCACGGTCCGCAAAACCGGCACCCTGTTTGAGGAAATCCAGATCGCGGCGCCGGGAGAAGACGCCGGGACGGGTTTTCTGCCTTTTGGGACGCGTCCGCGCGTAGGCGCGGCGTTTTTGCTCGAGTTTACCGGCAACGTGGCGCCGCGGCCATCGATCAGCATCGGCGTGATTGCCCTGGGGCAGTCCGGGGCACCCGCGCCTGTCGCGGCCGGAGAAACCGTTGAGACGACTCCCGGCCCATCCCCGCTTCTGCGCTGGGAGGTCCTCGACGGCACCTCCTTTGAAGAGGCGGCGGTTTTACGCGATGAGACCCAGGGTCTGACCCAGACCGGGGTGGTCGAACTGAAACTGCCCGAGCGCTGGCGAACCGGAATTCCCAGTGGTATGGACACCCAGGACCCAGGTTACTGGCTGCGGGTCACGCTGGTGCACGGTGAGTATCAAATCGACCCCAGGCTTCGCTCCGTGCATCTGAACGCCGTGACCGCACAAGCCGTCCGGACCGTGAGGGAGGAGGTTCTGGAGTATGTTCCCGGATCGGACCGCCGGCGCATGCGGTTGACGCAGACGCCGATCCTGCCCGGGTCTCTCCAACTGGTGGTGGATGAGGGCGGCGTGTCGGGTGATTCCGAGGTCGTCTGGTCGGAAACCCCCAGTCTGGCGCTGCACGGTTCCGCGGACCGCGTGTACACACTGGATGCCGAAAATGGCGAGCTTGAGTTTGGCGACGGCATCAACGGCGCAATTCTTCCTGGCGGTTTCCGCCACGTGGTTGCCTTGCAGTACCAGGTGGGAGGGGGTGACGCCGGCCGGGTGGGTCCCGAAACGATTACCACGCTGGTGCAGTCCGTACCTTTTCTAACGGAAGTCAGTAACCCCCTCGCTGCCACCGGCGGACGGGATTCAGAAAGCCTGGACGAGAGCCTTAGACGCGGGCCGGAACAGATCCGGTCCCGGGGCAGGGCAGTGACGGTGGCGGATTTCGCCCTCCTGGCTCGGCAGGCGCCCGGCGCGGATGTTCGCCGGGCCCATGCCATCGGCGCCCAGGACGCCCGTTTTCCCGGTGCGGCGGTTCCGGGCACGGTGACCGTGCTGCTGGTCTCCTCGGACCAGGGCGAGGAACCTCCCATCCCGGCCGCGGGAACGCTGCAGGCCGTGGCGGAATATCTCTCGGCCGAGGTGGCTCCGGCAGGCACGCAGATCGTGGCTGCGGCACCCTCGTTTCAGCGGGTGGCCCTGCAGGCGTCGGTGAGCGTCGATCCGCGAATGGATACGGGTACGGTGATTCAGGCCGCCCTGGATCAGATTCAGACTTATCTTCACCCTCTGAGCGGCGGTGAGGATGGGGAAGGCTGGCCATTTGGCGGCGTCATCCGTTACCAGGCTCTGGTCCGGATGCTGCTGGACCGGGTCAGCGGATTGCGGGCCGTCGTTTCCGCCAATCTGTCTATTGACGGCGTCGTCAAAACGCGCTGCCAGGATATCCCCATTCACTGCAACGGCCTGCTTTGGCCCGGTGGTCATGAAATCGTTCCGGTGTCCGAGGTGAGCTCATGAGCTGCGTACCAGACCGCGAGGCGTTTCGGCTGCTCGATGCATTTGTGGGCTGGGACGTTGATGTCATTGAACAACTCACGGGTCAGGACGACCCGGGTGGCATCACCCTTTCCCCCCTTCAGGTGGGTCTGCATGAAGACATCATATCCCGGGCGCTTCCGCCGGCTTACCTGGCACGGGGCTGCAATCCCTGCGAATGGTTTTTGGTGACCTGCTGTCCGCCAGAGTCACGGATTCTGCGGCACAACCCCTGTTTTGACGGCTGGCAGAACGTCTGGTCGGAACGCTGCGATCCCCGGCTGCCATTGTGCGGCACCGCGATCGCCGTTCACTGCGACCTGATTGCCCTCAGCGATCCCGAATCCGGCAGCGTGTGGGTGTGGCGCGAGGAAGGTAGAGCACTGCACCTGCGCATCCCTGTGGCCCGGCCCGGTCCGCTGGCGGCGGCGCCCCATGGCGGGTGGCTGGTGGCTGACAACGGACAGGGCCTGCTGCGCTGGTTTGACCCCAGCGGCGCGGAGATGTCCGATCGGGCAATGGCGCTGCCCGGCGAGGTGGACCGCATCGGGGTGGATGCAAAGTGCCGGATCTGGCTGGTGACCCGCGACGCCAGCGGCCTGGCGCTCTGGTCTGCGGAACACGGTGCAGGCGGGTTTTCGCCGGACCATATCGAGGCTCTGCTGGCGGCGTTTCCGGAAACCGGTCTGGTCAGTGCTTCGGGTGGTCGCTTTTGTTTTCGTGAACGTACCCCGGAGGGTGATCGGGTGCGCTGTTACAACTGCCATGGCCGTCCTGCCCCGCGGCCGCCTGCCGCGGGCCCGGCAAAACGCTTTGAGGAGCTGGGCCAGCTGCTGACCATGGCAATCGACAGCGGGACGCCCCGGAACCGTTGGCACCGGGTTCGCATCGACGCGGACCTGCCACCTGGAACGCGGCTGACCCTGGCGGTTTCCAGCCAGGAAAGCTCGACACCGCCGAACCAGGGACAACCAGGCACCGACGAATGGCAGCCATTTCAGCCCGGCATACCCCACCCCGGGGACTGGCACGAAGGGCCATCCGGCGCCCTGGACTTTCTGATCGACCAGCCTCCCGGCCGTTACCTGTTCGTGCGCCTGCGCCTGGTGGGTGACGGAACCAAGACCCCGGTAGTACGCCGCGTGCGGCTGGATTTTCCTCGCCAGACCAGTCTTGATCGGCTGCCTGCGGTTTACCGGGACAACCCCCTGGCCGAGGACTTCACCGAGCGGTTTTTGAGCATTTTTGACGCGGCCTTGGAGGACATCGATCGGGCCATCGAACGTCATCCGGCGCTGCTGGACGTGGAGAGTGCTCCCCAGGAAACGCTGCCCTGGCTGGGGAGTTTTCTGGACGTGGCGATGGATCCGGCCTGGACCGAGATGCAGCGCCGGACGATTCTCAAGGCGGCGCCCGAGCTGTATCGGAAACGGGGGACCCGCGGCGGGCTCGATCAGACGCTGAGCCTGCTGCTGGGCCATCGTGCGGGCATTGAAGAGGCCGCTCTGACACGGCTGTGGGGCGCGGTTGGTGTCACCCGCATCGGCGCTTCCCGCCTGTTCGGGCAGGCCAATGCCCGGATGCGCCTTGGAAGTTCGTCACTTTCCCGGGCACCACTCAAGAGCTTCGGCAATCCCGACCTGGACGCAGTCAACGACACCGCGTTTCGATTTACGGTGACGCTTCCCGCAGCCCTGAGCCGCGATCAACGTCGGCAGGCGCACAAAATCATCGACTCGCAAAAGCCGGCCCACACTGTCGCCAGGATCGCCGAGGGTGGCGCGGGATTCGTAGTGGGTCTCCCGGCCCAGGTTGGCATCCACACCGCGCTGATCCCGCTGCCGGCCCCCGTCCTCGGCGGCACCGATGATGATCCCGGTGTCCGCCTTAATCGCAGCAGCATTTTGTGGTCCCGATACCGATGCAACCACAACCCCATTGAGGTGGGAGAGACGTCGGTGGTCGGCATCAACACGTTAATGGAGTAATCCCATGAGCAGTAACATGATCCATCATCACCCGGCAGACGCCTCGAATGTCTGTGCCGAAGTGCCTGAGTTCGAGCGCCTGAGCTACTTTTTCGGGCAGATGCTCAGCGCCGCCGACTTCCGCACGGAACAGTCCTATTTTCGGGAAAAAATGAAACTCCACAATCGCTGCCTGCATGGCTATGGGATTATCTGCGGGCTGGGTGTGCGGGTGGTTCCCGAAGAAGAGTGCTGCGAGCCGGAAAAGGAACAGAAGCGGGAACGCCTCAGACGCAAGCTGGAAAAGTGCCGTCGGAGGATCGAGGCGATTGAGGAAGGCCTCGAGTCGGGTGAGGAGCGGGAGCGCGAGCGGCTGGTCGAAGAGCTCAAAGAACTCCAGGCAAAAGAGGAAAGGCTGCGGCGCAAGCTCGAAGAACTGGACTGTGGGATGCCGCCCCGGAAACCCAAGGGCGCGAAGGTCGTGGTGGGTTGCGGTCTGGCGCTGGACTGCTGCGGCAACGAGCTGATCCTGCGGGATGACGTCACCGTGGACCTGTGGTGCGCGCTTTCGCCCGCGGACAAGGCGGCTTTGGCCGACCAGGAATGCGGCAGTATTTATCTGAGCATCTGCTACTGCGCCGAGCCCACCCATCCGACCCGGCCGGTGGTGCCCGACAGCTGCGGCGCGTTGTCGGACTGCAACTATGGCAAGTACCGGGACTCCATCAAATTCCGTATCACCACTACGCCGCCCGAAGTTGACGAGCGCTGTGAGCCCTGCTGCGATCCCTGTATCGACGAATGCGTCCTGCTGGCCAGGATTCCCTGGAACGGGGGATCGCTGGGAGAGCCGGATCTGAGCGGCCGCCGTTCCCTGACGCTCTATCAACACGCCACCATCTCCGGGATCAGCTGGCAGCACGGCGCCACCTATTCGCCCGACGAGGCGAAAGACGTGCTTGGCACCGAGACTCCGGCAGGCCGCACCGAGGGGATGGAGGTCCAGTTCTCCCGGCCGGTTCTCGCGGAAACGCTGACCTCCGGCGTGGTCGATCTGTGGCGCATTCAGGGCGGCTCGGGATTGTCCGGGGTTATTTCCCACGTGGCCGGGGACTACGTCGACAAGCCGGCCAGCGGGCTGATCACCTCGTTCAAGTATCGGGACCAGACCGGGGAAACCATGAACTCCGGAGATCGTCTCCTGGTGATTATCCGGGCTGATTTCATTCTCGACGCCTGCTGCCGTCCGCTCGACGGAAACCATGTGGGAGGGCGGGTCCCGCAGCTGCCGGCCTACGTGAAGAACGGAGAAAGCGAAGAATGCGAGGAACACGAACCCGGGGATGAGGAATCGGCCGAACAGCCGTGCAGCCATCCGCCTGGCCAGGGCCCCTGGGCTTCGGGCAACGGTGTCGGCGGAGGCTCTTTTGAGAGCTGGATTTATATCGACTGACTTTGCTGGAGAAATGTAATGACCGAGTCAACTAAACCTTGCTGCGGATCCGGCGCGGCGTCGGGCTGCCAGTGCGGCGCCTCATGCACCTGCCAGCAATGCGGCAACGAATGTGCGGGCGGGCCGTTTGAGCGTCCGCGCTTCTTTTCCGGACAGCTGCTTGTCGAGGAAGATCTGCAGCTTATGTCTGATTACGTGGCCGCCAAGTCCCGGGTGCACAACCGGTTTCTTCACGGTGCCGGCGTAGTTTGCGGCCTGCAGGTGATGTGTCACCCCTGCGGCGGCGGAAAGGTCATCGTGCAGCCAGGCAACGCTCTGGACTGCTGCGGAAACGACATCTACGTGCCCTGTCCGGTGGAGCTGGACATCAACGAGATGATCGATCAGCTGCGGATCGAAAAGCGGGGTGGGTACGATTGCGGCGACCCCTGCGAAACCGATTGCGACGAAAACCCCGACGACCCGAACTGCGCCGAGAGAAATGCTCGTAAATACTGCCTGTACATCAATTACTGCGAAGAACTGGAGCAGCCCGTGGCGCCCTACGTCGGCGGTGACAACTGCGCGGTACAGGTCTGCGAACCGACGCGGATTCGGGAGGGGTATCGTTTCGAGCTGCGCTGTCCGGAGGAAGATCCAAAGCCGGATAACGTCTGGGACCGGATCGTCGACTGTATCGGCGATCTGACCCAGGCCGACAAGGCGGCCGAGGACGGCCTCGCGGCCAGCACCTATGGTAGCCGCGCAGTGATGGCCAACCAGATGGTGCTGGCCGGTGAGCCGATCCGTTTCGAGCAGGCCGATCGCGACCAGCTCAGCAAAGGTATTGCCGAACTGAGCAAGATCGGGGCATTGGGTGACCCTGATGAAGCCATAACTCAGCAGGCGAAAGAGGGGGAAGTCCGCGGTTGGCTGGATACGTTTCAGGCCACGGCAGCGGCGGTCATCCGGTACGATCTTCTCGACGAGAATACTCAAGGCAGTCTGGAAGAGGAGACGCCGGAATTGGCTCAGCAGGTAGACCAGGCCCGGGAGCTGGTTCACGCGATGGCGCCGGGGTTAAGCCAGGTCTCCGCCTTGAAACTCTCCTCCGATCGGGATCGCCTGGTGGCCGACACCTGGCTCACCCAGGGAGTCCAGTGGACCGACCCCAACATCGGTGCGGACCTCAAAGCCAGCGATCAACCGCTGCGGTATGCTCTGAACACGCCCTACTCCGGCGAGTTACAGCAGCAGTTCGTCAAGGACCTGAGCCGGATGCGAGGTTGGCTGCTGCAGCAGCTCGAGCGGAAACAGCTCTTTGCCGACTGCAAGCTGCGCAATGATGTCCTGTCCATCAAAATTCCTCAGGGCAGTGAGCCGGATCCCAATGCACTCGCCGACGCTGCATTCCAGCTGGTCGAGGCGCTGCTCCGCTACCTGGTGGACTGCATCTGCGCCGCTCTCAATCCGCCCTGCCAGCCCTGCGAGGACAGTGCGGTGAAGCTGGCCTGCCTCGAAGTGGAGGATTGCGAGGTCCTTCGCATCTGCAATCTGGAACGGACCTTTGTCCTCAGCTGGCCGGCCATGCGCTACTGGATTCCCTTCCTGAGCACCATCGGCGATTTGTTTGAAGAGGCCTGCTGCGGTTTCCGGCTGGATCTGTCCAGGCCGAGAGACAGTGGAGGACGGGAGACCCGGTTCCTGCGTTCCCAGAATTACATGGCGCAGACGGCGCCGGCTTACCGTCACATTGAAGGTCAGGCCCAGCTGCCAACGCTTTACAAGATCGCCAAGGTCAACGAGGCCACGGTGCGCTCAGCCATCAACCTTGGCGGCAATCTCTCCACGGCAGCGCTGGGCGAAGTCTCGGTCTCGCCGGAGATTCTCAAGACGCCGGAATTCGCCCAGGGCATCGGTGACATCGCCGTCAGCACGCTGGTGGATCGGCCGGTGGTCAGGGAGCGGTTGCTGGGACCGACCCAGGCCGAAATAGCCGATCTCAAGCGTCAGGTGGAGGGCTTTGAGATTGACGAGGAGGAGGTCGAACAGTTGATCGAACGACGTGTGGAGGGCAAATTGCGAAACATTGACCGGGCCCTCGACCGGCGGCTGACGGCCAGCAGCTTGTCGGCCACCAAGGTGGTGAAGGACCTCAAAGCGCAGCTGCAGGAGCAGAAAAAAACCAACCGGCTGCTGGAAAACCGGTTGAAGAAGCTCGAAACAGCGGGTGGCAAATCATGAGTATCCCCACTACGGGCGCCATTCGCCGTCCCACCTTTTATGAAGGCCAGGTTGTCGGGGCCGCGGACCTTAACGGCGTGATCGAAAGCGCCCGGGCGGGCATGGCCCAGCACGAGCGCTATCTCCACATCTGGGGCATTGCAGAAGGGCTGGCCCTCTCCGGCACAGACCAGACCACCGTCGGTGGAGACGCGTATGTCGAAGTCTCCCTGAGCGCCGGGCTGGCGGTGGATGGCACTGGCAGGCACCTGGCCGTCGTCAATTCCATTCGGCTGAGCGAAGATACCTTCGACCAGCTCAACGTGGCCATCAACGATCCCGAGGCGTACTACCCGGTGTTCCTCACCGGCCGGGACGAGGTCCCGCCAGTCTCCGATGCGCCTCTGACCGCCTGCCAGTCGAGCGCCACGAGCCACGTTCTGGAAACGGCAGAAGTCACCTTTGGCCGGGTGGATCGCGCCGCAGACCCCGGCAACGACCCTGTTACCGACGTCAGCGCCGGACCGGGAGGAAGCGGCGCTGGCACCGGGGACCCGTGGCTGGTACTGGTCGGATTCGTCAAGTGGGATTCGAGCATCAAAAGATTCACGGCGGTGGCCAACAGTCACAACGGCGTGGGTCGTCAGTATGCCGGTGTCCGGGCTGACGAGGTTGTAGCGCGCGGCGGCAAGCTGGCGGTCCGGACCGCAGCCAAAGGCGAGAACGGGACCCCGGTCATGGAGCTGGATCGCGCCACCGATGGCGAAATGCGGTTTGGACTTCAAAACAGCAGCGGCAACGTGGTGCCGGTGTTTTCCGTCAACGGCAAAGGCGATCTGACCGTCACTGGAAAGATCACAGGCGCGATCTCTGGAGGAGCACAGATCCAGACCGGGAGTACTTTTGACGGCGCCCTGCTGTCTCTGCCGCCCGGTATCGAGCAGGCCCAGGTCGACCGCGGTGAAGTTCTGGTTCAGGCCCACGTAACGCCCCGTTACGGAGTGGCTGCGCTCCCGCCGCCGGCCACGGCCGGTGAACAGTGGCTGATGACGCCCATCGAGTGTCGGGTCGAGGACCGACGGGTGTACTGCCGGGTGCGCTGGGCCGTCACGGGTGGCCCCGAACCCCCCCTGGTTTTACCCGGCGTCTGCGACTACACGCTGATGGCCTTCAGTACCAAGAGTTGAGGAGGTCGAACAATGATGGATCTGTTGGTGTACAAAGATACCGGACACGTGCTGGCGGCAGGATTGCGGCAGGACCGAGGGGATTCAGACCCGGACGTGGAGGAATTTGTCGGCGACGGACTGATCCTGCGTGATGCCGCCAGCGGCGAAACCCTGGTCACAGTGCCGCCGGACCACCTGGAGCTGCGCACCATTGACCAGCGCGACGATGTGTTGATGACCGCGCGCAGTTTTGTGCTGGTTGACGATTTGCCGGAACAGAAAACCGACCCTGGCGACCCGCTGGAACTGGACGGTGCGAAGATCGAGGTGACCCTCCCCGCTGCGGCCCCGGAGAATCTGGCGGTGTCCGTCCTGATCGAGGGCGGTCCCCAGCCGCTGGTTCATCAGGTGGACCTGCTGAAAGGCAGCACCGTGGGCACCGAGGCGCTGAATCTTCCCTCAGGCGACTATCGCGCGCTGGTGCTTATTCCCGGCTACCGCCTGTCGCTGGAGAAAGTCACCGTGCCCTGATGGAAGACGTCCTCATCCGTCACTGTGTCCTTCGCGTTGTCCGCCACGGTGGTTGGACCTGGGGGCCCAATCGCCGCGGTCTTCTGAATCGGGTGACCCAGGTCCTACCTGATCTGATCGCCGCCCGGCTGGCCGAGATCCTCGACCGGCACAGCGGCACGATCCATCAACCCATCAAACTGCGGATTCGCTGCTCAATGGGCCAGCTGTGGACGGACGCCGGCTTGAAGCAGATCGTTGCCCAGGCCGTCACTCCGGAGGCCCTGCTTCCGCTGCTTGCAGGGGCTACAGGGCAGGGACCGGAAGCGTCAGTGCGCCAGCACAGTCATTCTGAAAATCGGACAGCGACCGCGAGCCAGCCTGATGACGTGAGAACCCTTGGCTGGAAGGGTGATCTGCTGGCCCTGCTTCAGAGCTGGTTCGAAGCGGGTGAGATCTGGCAGCGACTTTCGCGGTTTGAGTATCAGGCGCTGGCTTTGTGGCTGGAACGGGTCGTGGCCGAGCGTTCCGTGGCTGACGCGCCGTCACCCCCGGCGCTTGAGTCTGAGGTGAAAGCGGCGGTGGAGAAAATCATGCCGAAGGTCAGGAACCCAGGAATGATCCACCAGGCGCGCCTGACTCTTGCCGTGGCTCTCCTGGTGCGCCACAGACGTCTCGATCGGGATTCCCTGATCCGCGCCATCGACGGGGCGTTTCCCGTTTCCGGGAGCCGCTCCGGTATCGACGCTGGTAAATCGGCTGCCGTCGAACCGGACAGCGCAGAAGATTCTCCTCCGGGGCGGGTGATACCTTTTCCCGCGAATCCAAAGGACGGCATCGCGCGGTCTGTCGGCCCGTCGGCCGCCGAGCAAACAGCCGCTGCCGGAGACCTGCTGGTGGATTCGGTCCTTCCGTTTCTTGTGCTGGGTGAACTGCACCGCACTGGCGCGCTGGAGGTCATCAGCGCGGCCCTCAATGCGATCGGCGACGACGGGTCGGCCTTCGCGGCCGCTCTGGGCTTGACCGTGCTGCCGTCGATTGACGGGCACAGCGCGGATGCCGAACGCCTGCGCCGAACGGCCGCCGCGTTTGCCGGCACCCCTGTGCTGGCCGGCGATGCCGAACTTGCCAGCTACGGTCGAATGAACGGCGCCCTGTTGAGTCCGGTGGCTGCGTACCTTGGCAGCGAACTGGCCCGTGGACACGCTGTGGAAAAACCGCTGCTGCTGTGCCGTGTCGGATCGCCGTTCCGCTGGCTGCTGTACGACTCTGACGGTGGGTTTCCGGTCAGCTGGGAGGGTGACCTTGAGTCAATCGTCGGGGCGCTCAGAGGGTTTCCGCCGTCGGTGCTGCTGGTTCCGGCCGCCGCCGCCGTACCCGAGGCCATGTCCCTGATCAGCCAGGTCGGCCGGTGTTTCGTCACGAACGCCGCGCCGGGCCGTTCGGAACAGTGGTGCCGCCTGAAGGGCGCCCATGGCTACTGGGCATCGCCAGGACACGAGGAGGATCCACGGCTGGTCGAAGCCGCCGCGCTGATGGAGGAGCTGGAACATGAGGCGCGGTGCGTTGCCGCGGCCCTTCTGCCGGAGACCCGTCCATCAGACCGCGGGCGCGATGATCTGAACCGCATCAGCGCGCTGGCGGCGGCGACCGGACTGGGCATGGTGTCCTGGCATCTCTGGCGGGACCGGGAGTCGACCAACCCGCTGCTGGCGCTGCAGCGATTTTCCGATCTTGACGGAACGGTCCGATACGGGGAACGCCACGTCGAGGTGCGCGTGTCCCTTGGGCGTCGATACCTGGACCTGGAGCGTCACGGTCTCCTGCGGGAGATTCCACAGGTTCCATGGCTCGGGGGCAGGGCCGTGTGCTTTCCCGGTCCCTGAAGAGGTGAGTATGGACTTTCAGATCATCGCCCTGGAGCATCTGCTGCTGCGGCTCAAGCCAATCAACCGCGCACTGCGACTGGCCGCTGAAGGTGCCGCCAAAGTCTCCAGTCGCCTTACTCGTCCCGACCGCGACGGGGTCTGCCTCACGGCCTCCCACGTTGAACAACTGCTTGTCAACGTAGACAACCTGGGTCACAGACCCTTCTGTCCGGGCGAGATCGCCCGGATGACGCCGACCGAAGACCGACTGGAAGACCGACTTCGGGCGCAGGCAGCGGCGTGTGGTTCAAGCCTGCCTATCACGGTCATGCAGGAGCAGCTGGCGCTTTCGGCGTTCGAGGTTGAGGCTGCACTGATCTGCCTGGCGCCCCAGCTCGATCGCGCCTACGAGCGGATCTACGCGTTTATCGCCGACGACGTGCAACGTTTCTCCCCAAGCCTGGAACTGTTGACGACGTTGACGGCCGGTTGCTGGATGGAAACCCTGTCGCGGCGCCGGATGCTTGGACCCAGTGGGCACTTGCGCCGGCTTGGAATTGTGAAACTTCAGGCCGATCGGGCCAACCCGCTTCATGCCACCTTTTGCGCCAATGAGAAACTGCTGACCGGTCTTATCGAGCCCGACTTCGACTGGCCGGCCCGGTTCGTCGACAGGGATGACGTGGATGCCCGCGGCGCGTTGCCGCTGGAAAAATTCCCCGACGGCCAGCGGCTGCACCGGATCGCTGCGTCCCTGAACGACCAGACCGCGGTTGGGCTGTGGGGGCCGCGTCGATGCGGGACCGCCGACGCTGCCATGGCCCTGGCCAGTGCGGCGGGCCGGGCGCTGCGGCGACTGAGGATGGATGAGCCAGACCACGAGGAAACGGCACAGGCGATTGATCTGGCCGGCGAACTGAATGCGATGCTCTGGCTGGATACCGACGCATTCAGGGGGTCGGATGGCGAACTGCCGCATTGGCTTGGGCTGGAACTGGCGAGGACAAGGTGCCCTCTGATCATCACGGGCAGGCGGCCATGGCATCCGCTGTCGCTGCTGACCCATAGACAGTTGTTCGATATCACCCTGAAGTCGCCGGACATAGACGCTCGGACGGGTCTGTGGCAAACGGTGGTAGGCGACCTGGATGCGGATGGCGCCCGCCAGCTGGCGGAGCGCTATCAGTTCAGCCCTTCGGAGATGCGGGCTGCTTCCCTTGTGGCCGATGTCGAAGCGCGGCTCAACAGCAACGGCCATGAATCGCCGCGGGTCGACTTTCTACCGCGTGCCTGTCGCACGGTGACGCTCCGGCATGGTGCGCGATACGCCCAGCCGAAGGTGCCGGTTCGTGGCCCCGAGGATCTTATCCTGCCGGCAGAGCTGCATCGAAAGGTCCTGCAGGTAGCTGACTTCTACCGATGCTGGAGCCGCGTAGACGAAGGCTGGGGTTTTGGGCGCATCCAGTCTGGTGGTGGCGGTATCAAGGTCCTGTTCACCGGCGACAGTGGTACCGGCAAGACTGCTGCCGCCGAGGTCATTGCCGGCCGCGTGGAAAAAGGGCAGACGCTGCTCAAGGTGGACCTGGCCACCGTTGTTTCGAAATGGGTGGGCGAAACCGAGAAACATCTCGACGAGGTTTTCCAGCACGCAGAGGACAGCCACGCCGTCTTGTTTTTTGATGAGGCCGACGCGCTGTTTTCAAAACGCGGGGAAGTCGAAAGGGGATCGGATCGGTATTCCAATCTTGAGGTGGGCTTCTTGCTGCAGCGGCTGGAAGAGTTCAGCGGGCTCGCCGTCCTGGCCAGCAACCACAAGGACCAGATTGACCAGGCCTTCATGCGCCGGTTCGATCTGATCCTCCATTTTCCGCGCCCCGACGTTGATCAGCGCGCCCGACTGTGGCGGCTGGCGCTGCCCCGGCAGGCGCCCCTGTCCCCGGAAGTCGACATCGAGCTGTTGAAGCAGCTGGATCTGACCGGGGCGAGCATCGTCAGCGCGGCTCGAAACGCGGCACTGGAGGCGGCACACGACGGCAGCGGGCAAATCCAGATGTCCCACCTGGTACAGGCGGTTGCGCGCCAGTTTCAACAGGAGGCCCGCCTCTTGCCCCTGGAACAGCTGGGGCGATATGCGGATTACACGCACCCGGTCCAGTGAACAAACGGTTGGCCCAACCCAAGCGCCGCTCCGAAAAGCGTGGCCTGCCGGCCAAAGGGACCGACAAGGCGCCGCCCGCGGACAAAACCGGCAACGGCCGGCAGGCCATCTTCGGCAATAGCGCGGTGGCCGCCAGTGTGGTGATTGGGAAACCACTGGTGGTGACGGCCGGCGGTGACGATGCCGCCGACAGCAATGGGGGCGTGCTGACCTTTGCACCCCTGACCATCTACGGACGGGTACCGCTGCCGGTACCGGCCGACGGGCAACCCCTTCCGGATCAGCCGGAGCCGGCGGCGCCGGCGGACAAGCGAGCGCCTGAGGCCACGGCTGGCCAGGAGCCCAAGGCGGCGGACAAGGATGTCCTCAAAGAAAAAGACGCCACTGAGAAGCAAACGAAGGGCGATAAGGATCAGGCGGATAAGGACCACGCTGACAAAGACACGGCTGACAGGGACCAGGCTGACGATAAACCGAAAGCCCAGGCGGAGCCCAAAACCGGGGAAGATGGAAAACCGGTGCCGGCAAAAGGTGGCGGAGGTGGCGAAAGGCGTTTGGCCGGCTGGAAGGCGCGGGTTCGGGGCGCCGCCGCCAGCACCCCCAAGCCCACGCTTGGCGGGTCGGTCGCCAGCGGGGTCACGGTCATCAAGGGTGCCGGGAGCAAGGCAAAAGCCAAGCGTAAAGCAGGCGGCAAAGGACTGGCGAAGTCGGCCAAGGACGCGGTCCGCAAGCCGCCCGAGACGCCCAAGCATCTGCCGCCTCCGCCGCCGACGCCTGTCCCTGCAGCGGATAAGGCAATCAAGGACGCTTCAAACAAAAAAATCCCCAAACAATCCCTTCCCAAGCTGAAGACGACACCCAAGGGAACAGTCCCCACCATGAATCTGAATCTGGCGGCGGAGACCGGCACAAAGTTGTCGGTGCCGGACGCGGAGCCCAAAAAGACCGATACCGGCGAAAAGAAAGGCCCCGATCAGAAAAAGCTGGACAAGATCAAGAAGGCCAAGGAGAAGGAGCCCGACCCCAACAAGACGGCCAAGGCCGGTGACGCCCTGGTTATCGAAGATACCGCGCCGCCACCCCCGGCAGGCGTGGAGCTTGGCACCAAGGGCCAGAGTAAGGAAAAGGTGGCCCAGGTTCTGGCTGAGCTTCTGAAAGCGCCTGAGAAGGAAGCCGAGAAAATTGTCGTCGAGGCGCGGGAAGAAACTTATCCCAAAAAAGCGCTGCAGCGGGAGTATCCGTCCCTGGGGGAGGAGTTCAAGGCGGACGTGGTGGCGGAGCTCAAGAACCAGGTTGAGCAGATTCGCAAGGTGGCCGATATCTCTGCCGCGGAGCTGGACAAGGCGATCAAGGCGCGCAGCGACAAGGCCAAAGAGCTCAAGGACGAAGGTCACAAAAAGCTCGACAGCGGCAAGGACAAGGCAAAGAGCGAGACAAAAGAAGGCGGCGACACGCTGTTGGGCAAAATCGCTGGCGCCCGCAAGGCGGTGGACGAGCAGACCATCCAGCAGATGATCGCCGCCAAGGGGGAAGGGGACCCCGAAGTCATCAAGCTGCGCCGGGACAAATCGCTCCGGGATTTGACCGGCATCGCTGCCCGCCAGGATGTGTATTACGAAAAGTCAGGCGAACGGCGCACCAAAGCGCTCTCCTCGGCCCACACCCGAATGCGCAATGCATACAAAAACGCGGCCAAGAGCGAGCAGAAAAAGATCTACGACGACCTGATCAAGGCCGAGAAAACCGAGGACGAAGCCAAAAAGGAAGCGGAAACCAAGGCTAGACCGTCCTTCGAATGGGCTGCCAAACAGACCACTGAGCTGAATCGGATCTTCGGCGATCTCAAAAGCACCGCTGCCACGACTGCAACCGGGTATCGCACTGGCATAAAAAACGCGCTCACGAGGGCCCGTCAGCTGCTCCGGGACTGGGCCCAGAACAAAATCGCCGAGAAAGAAAGCTTCTGGGACAAGATCCTGCGCTGGATCAGCGAGTGGGTACAGGATGCCCAGGACGACTCGGCGGCGTGGGAGGCCGCCCGCAGCGAGGCGCTGCGGGACACGCTGGTCGGAGACCTGAACCTGATCGACGAGATCCACGCGGCCGCTCGCAGCGGCGTTGACATGAAGACCTACATCCAGGAGCGGGGTCTGGATGCCGCCCAGGCGGCCATTTTGCAGGCCTATTTCTCCGGGGCCGCCAAGGGCGACGCCATCGGTGCAGTTGCCGTGGGCATGCGGATGCGTGTGCGCAAGACCCGCAAGCCGAAGATGATCAAGAGGCTCAAGTCGAAGGTGATGGAGCGCCCCGACGGAGAGTACAAAAAACTCGCCCGCATCGGCAACGCCGAGCGGCCGCCATTCAACGTGGTGGCCCTGGCGTCGGATCTCTACAAGGCGATGGATCAGGTGGGCACGGATGAAGCGGCGATCTACGGGGCCCTGGCAAAGCTCACGCCGATTCAGGCTAAGGCCCTGCGGGCCCGCTATCAGCTCCGTTACGGCAAGTCCCTGGATCAGCACCTCAAGGACGAGCTTTCCGGCGCCGAGCTGACTCGGGCCGAGGCGCTGCTGGAAGGCGACCAGACGCTGGCCGACGTCGCCGCCCTGCACGAGGCCATGTCGGGCCCCGGCACCGACGAAGACACCATCATGAAGGTGCTGCGCAACAAGAACGAGGATGAGCGGAAAAAGATCGTTGAGGAGTACAAGCGTCAGTACGGCGTAGACCTGAACGCGGAACTCAAGAGCGAGCTGGACGACGGCTGGAGCAGTCACCACGACTTCGATCGCGCCAAGGCCCTGATGGACGGCGACACGGCCAAAGCGGACGCCATTGCTCTGGACCAGTCCATGCACGGCGGTATCTTCGGCGCCGGGACCGACGAGGCGCAGATGAAACAGGTCTACGCCCAGAACCGTGCCGAAGTAGAGGCCATGGCGGCGGAGAAGGGCTGGTCCACGGAACAGATGGAAGCCGAGATCAAGCGCCGCAACGCCAAGATCGAGGGGGAGTACGAAAAGAAATACGGCGACGGCGATCCCAACATAAAACCGGGGGAGAAAAGCGCGCTGCGCCAGGCGTTCGAAAGCGATCTGTCGGGCGCCGAACTGGATCTTGCCAACGCGCTGGCGGACAACAACATCGCCAAGGCCGACGCGGCCCGGCTGGAGATCGAGCGGCGGTCCTTTATCACAGACGACGACGCGGTCAACAAGGTCCTGGAATCCCAGGCCAAGCGCGCGCGCAAAGACGTTGAACGGGACAAGAACCTGGATCTGAACTTCCGTGCCGAAGTCGATGCGCTGATGGACAAACCCTGGGGGCCGGAACGCTGGAAGAAAGAGCGGGCCAACGCCAGGAAGGAAATCGAAAAAGAGGCCCGGGAGCGCGGCAAGCTCTACATGAGCAATCTGGAGAACGCCTACGACTCCAAATACAGTAAATTCGGAAAAGGCGGCCTCCAGGTCCTGATTGCCTTCAACATGTCCGGTAATGACCGGCAAAAGGCCTACGACCTGCTGAACCAGGGCGGGTTCCTCAATCCCGAACAGGAGATCTTCTACGCGGTCAACGGCCCGGGCACCGACGTCGACAAGCTGAAAAAAGTGCTGGAGGGAAAGAGCCCCGAGGAAATCGAAAAAATCCGCAAGGCCTGGAAGAAACGTTATCCCAACGAGCCTGATCTCGATTCCCGGATCAAGGAAGAGGTCAGCGGCCGTGACGCCAAGGACATGGACTGGGCCCTGGAGGGCGAACCTCAGACTCTGGAGGGCAAGCTCAAGCGAGCCAGGGAGCGCATGGAGTACGAGGAAACCGCGTACTGGCTGGGCAGCAGCTTCTCCAAGGACGAAGCCGCCGACATGCGGGCCCAGTACGAGGACCTCAAGGCAGAAAAAGCGCGTCTGGACAAGCTGGAGGCCACCAAGCCTAAACAGAAGAAAGGAGAAACCGACGAAGACTACGCCAAACGGCTCAGGGAGTCGGGCTACCTTGAAGAGTATGACTACTGGAAGGACTCGTTTGACCTTCAGCAAGGCTATTTCGATCGGGCCGTAGAAGATCACCGCGCCGCGGTTGATGAGCTGGCCGATACGGCATCGAGCATCGCCGCCATCGTCGCCACTGTCATCGTGATCGTGGTTGCAGCGGTGCTGACCGGCGGCACCGCCGGTGCCGCCATTGTGGCCGCCCTGGCCAGCGCCAAGGTGGCGGCTGCGGCCGCGGCGGCCGCGGCAGTGGCCACCGTAGCCACCAAGGCAGCACTGAAGGGCAGCGCCTACAGTCATGCGGAAATTGCCACCGACGCCATTGTTGGCGTGGTGGATGCCGCCGCGTCCTATCTGACGGCCGGTGTCGGCGGGGCGCTGTTGAAAACTGCCCGGGGAGCGCCGGCGTCCAGGCTGGCAGCCCTGGCGGCCAAGAGCAAAACTTCTGCCAAGCTGGCGAAAATGGCCGCCAGCAACAAGACCAGCACGCGGATATTCGGCAACGCCCTGGCCGAGGGCATCGAGGGTGTCGCAGCCAGTGTCCCGGCGGCGCTTGCCGGCAACGTCCTCAACGAAAAGAACTGGGCCAAGGGTAATCCCCTGGGCAACATTCTCACCGGTACCCTGATCGAAACGGGCATCGGCGTCGGGTTGAGTGGCGGACTGGGCGGCCTTGGCGGTCTGGGCAAACATGCCGACGATATCGGCGACGCGCTGCCCTCCAACCGCAAAGCCCTCACCGACGAGGTGGCCGGCAGCGGCGACCTGCTGGGCAAACGGGGCACGCCGGCCGAGCGGCTGGCCACCTGGAACGACTGGCAACTGACCAACCCGGGCAAAACCTACGACGAGTTTCTGGCCGAGTTCGATGCCGGCATCCTGGCCAAACAGGCTGACGAGGCCGCGGTCAAGGCGATGCAGCGGGAAATGCGGGGCGAGCTGCTGAGCGCCATCCCGCCGGCTCAGCGGGGCGAATTCGCCAAAGTGCCTATTGAGGTCATGAGCGACGCCGATTTTTACCGGTTTACCAAGAGTAAATCGGCCAAGGCCGTGGTGATCTTCGAGGACGGCAAACCCCGGGTGATACTGCGCGAGGGCGCCGACGCCAAGTCCCTGCGGGAAGAGGGCATTCACCTGCTGCAAAGTAAGGATCCGAAGTTTGCCAGGAAGTTCAAGGAGCTTGACGAAACCCGCCTGGCCAACTGGGACAACCTCGATATCGACGAGCAGTTCCGCCTGTACCGCAACAAGCTGGACATCGAGATCGATGCCCAGCGGCGGCTCCTGAAAAACCTCGACGAGGAGCTGGCCGGCGTCAACGACCCCGCCATGCGGCGCAAACTGCTGGACCAGCGCGAAGCCGCCGAAAGAAACCTGCGCAATCTCAGCGACCGGCTTGACGAGGTGGACGGCCTGACGCCCACGCAGCGCATGAAGATGGCGACGGGGGATCTGGAGCCGCCGAAGTATCTGGATCAGAAGCCGAGGCTGTTCCAGAAAGACGCCGACGTCGACGCCGATCCCAGGGTTGTGGCGGTCGCCGAGCAGCTTGAGTCCCTCAAGAAGGCCAAGAAGGAACTCCTCGACACCTTCAATGAGAAAGCTGAATCCTCACCGGTCTGGAAGGCTATCAAGGCCGACTTCGAAGCTGTCTGGAAGAAGTACTACAAGAAAGCGAGTAGCTACAAGGGCGATCTGAGGACTTACCTGAAAGCAGGTAAAGATCCCAGCGGCCTGTTTGACGCTGGTCCAAGCCTGGATTCGTTCTTGAAGGCGGTCAAGCAACTTTCCGCCGACGATCTTCAGACCGAAAAGCTCTCGGGCCTGATTCGAGGTGTCGACGGTCTGCTGGAGGGCGGCCTGGATCGCAGGATAGTGGCGGCTGCATCGCAAATCGCCCCCGCATTCAAGAAGCCCGACAAGATCCTCGGCATTATCGGGGAAATTGCGAGCCTGAAAAACTTTCGTAACAGGAAGGTGCCGGCCGTTGGGGAGCTACTGCAAAAGCTGACGAAGGCGTCGGACGAAGGCGCCGATCTGGCGCAGGAGTTTGGCGACGAGCTGTCGATTCTTGCGCGTCTCACCGAGGCCCGTGACGCCATCGATAAGTCAAAAAACGCCGCTGGCTGGCTAAAGGCCCAGACCGCGCTCGAGGACGCTGCTGACGCACTTAAAGGAAAAGCGTCTCGATTCGGTCTGGTCGATGACGACATCTCGCCAATACTGGAGGAGTTTGCCAGGTCGGGTCGATTCAACTGGAAAGCGTTCAAGGAGGGACTCTCCGACCGCTATCCCGTGGACAAGGTGAAATTCGGAAGGCTCAAAGGTTTGATTGACGACCTTAAGGCCGCCGCAAAAGCCGGCAAAAAAGAGTGGCTGGATACCGATGTCGGTCCGATTCTTCATTGGGGGTCGGTACTGGAGAAACTCTACGGATCGACGGTTGGCGCGGCCAACAAGAGCAAACTGATCAGTAATCTCAAGGAAACCCTGAAAGACCTGCTGCCAAATCTCACCAGCGACGGGTACAAGAAATACCGCCATGTACTCAAGAACAAAGTCATCAACCATATCTTCGAGAAGCTGACCGACCCGCTCGAACAGCTTAACCTGTATCGGCAGTTTCGAGAGTTGGTGGCGGCAAAAGACAGTGCGTCCATTGGCGAGTACTTTGCGACCTTTCGCCGGAAGATATTCGATTCCAGCACCAGCAAGGTACCCAGTATCCAGGGCGAACTTGCCGGGTCCGTTGACATCAAAGGGGCCAGCCGAAAGTTGGATACGCCTGACGGCAGCGTCCGAATGGCCGATGGCGCTATGGATATCCAGAGCAGCGCAACGCCGCCCCGCGGTCCCGAGCCTGGACGCTATCTGGTCGAAGACAAGGCCGGTGGGTCATTCGATCCGGCCCAGGCGAGGCTTTACTCGGAAATGCTGGAATCCAAGACCGGACTGAAGACGGCTGACCCTGGCCAATATAAGGGGATGGTCTACTTTTGCGAGGATCTCGATCATGCGATTTACGTGGCCAACCACCTCAAGAAGAATGGTCTAAATCCCAACATCTTTGTGGCGACGTT
>JAAUYH010026679.1_pt1 | contig 32476 bp, 22 predicted proteins | sample 7278061 | NCBI WGS metagenome assembly JAAUYH01 (sample SAMN14350203, study PRJNA611818) | marine sediment metagenome | isolation source: surface marine sediment (0.6m) | place: French Polynesia: Moorea | collected 2018-08 | reverse complement strand
GACATGGCGGGTGCCTTCTTTCAGCGTGGCGCGCAAGACCCACACGCGGTGCAGTTCGTAGCGCAGCAGTTCCGGATCGACGTGCAGGGGCTTCAGAATGTCGTCGTACTTCAGCGAGTCGCTGTGCACCTTGTACGAGTTGTAGGGCACGTACATTTCCTGCTTGCCGACCAGCTCCCAGTTGTAGCGTTCGGGACTGCCGTTGTACATGTCGTACTGGTCCGACGTCATCAGGCCGTCGGCGCCGGAACGCGGGTTGTCGAAGGCCACGTTGGGCGCGCGCCGGACACGGCGCTGGCCGGGGTTGTAGACCCAGGCCTTGCGGTTTTCCCTGGCCTGGTCCAGCGTTTCGTGAACCAGCAGCACCCGGCCGGCGAGGCGGGGCGGCGACACCGTGCGCTCCTTGAAGAAGATGATGACGTTGTTCAGCTCCTTCTCGGTCATGCCCTCGTACACGTAGGGCACGGCGATCCGGTCGGAGAACTGCACCACCGTGTAACTGCCGCTTCGTGTCACGGGGGCCTGACCGTAGAAGCGTTCGCCGCCGACGGCGCGCCAGCGCAGGATGTGGTTCCAGATGACTTCGATGCCGCTCTTCGGAATCGGAAACGGCACGCCCACGAGAGAACCGTTGACGCCGTTGCCGCCCTCGGCGAGCGTCGCCGTCGTTGCGACACGCTTGGTCGCATCGTAGATGCGCTGCGGCGCCGAGAAGCTGCGCCGCGTGGGATAGACGTTCATCCGGAAGCTGTCGCCATAGGTGGCGAACATGGCCTTGTGGCCTTCCGTCAGCTTGTCCGCGTACTGGTCGGCGTTCTGCGCCGTGATGGTGAACAACAGCTGGTCGTCGGAGTAGGGATCCGGATGGTGGTCGCCCGGGGAATACCCGGCGGGCGGCTCGGTGATGCCGCCGGTCCATTCGGGGATGGTGCCGTCGGCGTTGCCCGCCTTCTCGGCGCCCATCGGGGTCAGGTCCTTGCCGAGGCGCTCCGCCTCGTCCGCGGAAATTGCCGCCAGGGCGCCGGTCGTCCACAGCGCCGCGATGAGGGCCGTCGCGGCCGCACGTGTTTTGATCATCGCGCTCTCCCGATCAGAAGCGATACTTGATCGTTCCCGCGAGGAAATCGCGGTCGGTATTCAGGTTGTAGCGACCCGCTCCGTGGAACGTGGTGTAGCTGACATCGGCTTCCCACGCGCTGAGGTAGGTGAAATTGACGCCCAGCGTGAGCGCCTTGCGGCCCTCGAGGAACGGCCCACCGGGACCGGGGCTGATGCCGCGCACGTCGTGCTGCCACGAGAAGCGCGGGAACACGTTGATCGGCCCGATCAGGTTCGAATAGTCGAGACGTCCGGCGAGGCGGTAACCCCAGGAGTTCTTGTCCGGGAAGCGATTGGCCTTCTCGAACGGCTTGCCGGGGTGGGCAAGGTCGGCCAGCTGGGCGTTGCCGCTGACATAGGTGCCCGGGCCGTTGTAGCGCAGCTCGTTCTGGTCCTCGAACTTGTGCACCCGGTAGATGGCCCCTTCGAACAGCAGCACGGCCTGGCTGGCGCCCAGCGTCGGGCCATACAGTCGCGTCGCGGTCACCTGGAATTGCGAGGTGTCCTTGCGCTTGAAGCCGTTGATGCGGGTCAGCGGCGGCGTATCGGGGTTGAACTGGGGGTCGCCGCTCAGGTTGTTGAACGAGAAGCTGCCGAGCTGCCCGAACTGGCTGAACTGGGGACGCAGCGGACTCAGGCCTGCGAACAGCAGTTCCAGATCGTCCACCTGCAGCGGCTTGTCCATGTGGTGCGACCATTCGCCCTGCCACGCCCACTGGCCCCAGGTCGTGTTGAAGCTGATGCCGATCATCTGGATGTCTTCCGGGTACGACGTGAAGTACGCGGAGGTCTGGCCGATCTGGTCGGCGTCGCAGTTGGCCGTCGACATGCACGGCGTGTTGGCGAACAGGTCGGTGGCGTAGTAGCCGGCCCACGTCGCGCCGGCGGCAACGCCATCCTCACCGGCCAGCGCCGCGTCGACCGCCTGGTCGGCGATGCCGAAGGCGGCGAAATCCTCGATGCCCACGGCGATGCCCGTGGCGGCGCCTGCATTGACCGCGGCTTCCGGATCGCCGGTTACCGCGAGCGTGGTCAGTGCATCGCCGATGACGGCACCGGCCCCGATCGAGATCGGTACGGCGGCCTGCAAACCCTCGAAGGATCCGGTGCGCGCGTTAATGAGCGGCAGGCGGCTGTGATAGTTGTAGAAGTAGAAGCCCAGCTCCGTGCCGTTGTTGAAGTCCGGCAGGAACCAGCGGAACGCCAGGCCATACTGGCCACCGTCGTCAGGACCGTCGGTCGTGGTGCGCGGGATGGTGTTGAATCCCCGGCTCGGGTCCGAAAACTCCGGGTTCGGGAAATCCGGCGTGTCGCCGAAGCCAAGGCGCACTTCCGAGCCGCCGTCGGTAGCGAAGTCGTTGGTACCGAAATATGTGCCGGCGGCGTCCGGCTCGGTGTCGTCCCAGTCGTACTGGTAGACCAGTTCCAGCGTCGTGTTTTCCGTCGTTCCCAGCGAGAACCACACCAGGTCCTGGGGCAGCAGAGCTTCGCGCAACTCGGCGCCGGGGACTCGCAGGGCCGCCACGTTGATATGGTTGATGACGTTGTTGCCGCCCTGGATGAAGGTGCTCTCACCCCAGTTCACCACCTGCTCGCCGACGCGGAGCTCGGCCGGCATGGCGCCGATATCGAACTGGTAACGCACGAAGGCGTCGAGCAGATCCAGCCGTTGTCCGGACAGGTCCTGGGAACTCTGCGGAAGGGTCGTACGTTCGGTGTCGTTGCCGTCGATTACCGCGTCCACGAAGTAAAGACCCCGGAAGAACGCGCCCCAGTTGCCGTAGTTGAGTTCGAGTTCGCTGGTGACCTTGAACGTCTCGCTGAACGTCTTGCCTCGATTGAAATTCAGGTTGCCGTCGTCACCGTTCACCGAGAACGCCGTGCCGCCATTGGAGATACCGACGATGGCCTGGTCGCGCTTGTCCATGCGCCAGGAGGCGCCGATGGACAGTGTCGTGTCCCAGCTGCCGTACAGTTCGCCGTCCATCAGCTCGAAACTGGCCGCGTGAACACCGTTGCCAGCGAGTCCGAGCGTCGCGGCGGCAAGTGCAATCGACAAGGAACGGGCCAAACGGGCGGGAAGGACCTTCACAGGCGTGTGTCTCATGCGATACCCCAATCGATAAAGCTGCTGTTTTCTTGTGGCTGCCCGACGGCGCCGGACAGCGCGTTCGCAGGCGGCACAGCCCTTTTTCGGACGGCATGTCCCCAGCACATGCCGCGAAAATACACTGCCATGCCCACCACAACACGCTGCGACGCAGCATCCTGATCCGGGTGTCACGGGCGCCTCCCCTGCGCCGCCGGATCGGGCGAGTCCACGCGCATTCTAACCGGTCTTGCGGCGCTTGTGGTGACCCCGGTTTTCAACCGACGTGGGTGACCTGAAGGATGCTGTGCCGGATCTGCTCGGACAGGACCAGCCGCGCGTCGGCATTGACGTCGACGATGCGTTCGTCGAAGGCGAGCAGACCGTCGTCGTCGTTCCACACAACACCGGACTTGCGCAGCGTGTCGATGAAGCCGCGGAACAGGTCACGGGCGAAAAATTCCGGCGCGTTGAATTCGTGGAGCATCGACATGCGCTGGGCCATCAACTGGCACAGGCGTTCGAGATCCGCCTGGCTGATGGTGCCCGACCCGTGCTTGAGCAGCAGCGCGACGGTCATGTAGTAGCGCTCGAGCGTTTGCACGGCGCCTTCGGCGAGCACCGACAGGCGCACCGCCTCGGCCGTTCCGGCAGGCGGGCGCGCGTAGCTCGCGCCGTCATCCTGTTCGTCGAGCAGTCCTTCGTCGACCATCACGGCGAGCTGCCGGACGATCGCTTCCGCGAAGCCGTCCGCCGACCAGTGCAGGAACAGCTCGGCACGGACGTATGGATACACCATTCGACCGAGCCGGACGATGGTCTCGCGATCCATCGAGCGGTTGTTGAGGAAGCAGCAGGCGATCATCGACGGCAGCGCGAACAGGTGCAGCAGGTTGTTGCGGAAATAGGTCATGAGCACGGCGTTCTTGCCTTCCAGGCGCAGCACGTCGCCCAGCGGATGAGCCTGCCGGCCGATGATCTGCATCTTCTCGCAGTAGGCCACGACGGCGGCACCGTCCATGTCCGGCACGGTGACCTGGCTCGAGTACGGGGCACGACGCGCCAGCGCCAGCAGCAGGTCCAGGTGACCCACGAGCCCGGCCTCCACCATGGCCTGCCGCGGCGTGGACAGCAGCGTCAGCGCCATCAGGCTCACCGGCGTCACCGCCGCCGCCTTGTTGACGTTGGTCAGGATGCGGTCGGCCAGGTCGGACACGGCGGGAACGAGCCAGGCCGGGCGTTCGTCGTCGTCGTATTCTAGCTGGCGCCAGTCCGGCTGGTGCTCGTCCAACAGCCCGGCCAGGTCGATCGGGGCGCCGAAATTCACGTAGACCTTGCCGAACTGGCTGCGCAGCGCCTTCAGCGAACGCATGAAGCCCATCAGCGACTCCGAACGCTTGGGCCGGCCGCTCAGCTCACCGATGTAGGTCTCCCCCTCCACCAGCCGCTCGTATCCGAAATACACGGGCACGAAGACCACCGCCCTGTCGGCGTCGCGCAGGAAACTGCGCGCGGTCATCGCCAGCATCCCGGAGCGGGGCTTGAGCAGGCGACCGGTGCGGCTGCGCGTGCCTTCGACGAAGTACTCGATGGGAAATCCGCGCGCGATGTTCAGGCTGAGGTATTTCTGGAACACCGCCGTGTACAGCTTGTTGCCGCGAAAGCTGCGGCGGATGAAGAACGCGCCGCAGCGGCGTAGCAATCGGCCCACGATCGGCAGATTGAGATTGATGCCGGCGGCGATGTGCGGCGGCACGAAGCCCTTGTAGTAGAGCACGTAGGACAACAGCAGGTAATCGATGTGGCTGCGGTGACAGGGCACGTAGACCACTTCGCAGCCACCCGGCAGCTCGCGCAGCCGGTCCACGTGATTTACCGTCACGCCATCGTACAGCCGGTTCCACAGGCGGCTCAGCACACCGTCCATGAAGCGGATCGCCGGGTAGGAATAGTCGGCCGCGATCTCGCGCGCGTACTTGCGCGCCCGCGCCTCCACCTTCGTTTCCGTCTGCTTGCCCTTGCGGACCTCGCGGGCGATGGCCCGGCGCACGTCGCGGCTGGAGACGATCTCGTTGACCAGGATGCGCCGGTGCGACAGATCAGGGCCGATTGCCGCGTTACGCTGGCGCCGGAAGTGCACCCGCAGCACCCGCGACACCTTGCGCAGCAGCCTGGGTTCGGCGAGTTCGCTGTTCTCGTCGAGGAACGCCCGCAGCGACAGGGGCTCGCTGAACTCGACGAAGGTCTGCCGGCCGTGGATGAGGATGATGAGCAGCTTGCGCAGCGCGCCCACCGGGGCCCAGGTATCCGAGAAGAGCAGCTTGAACCAGGACTTCTGCTTCTCTGGGGCTCGGCCCCAGAAGATCGACACGGGAACGATGCGGACATCGCGGGCGGCACCGCTGCGCACTGCCTTGACCATGTCGGCCAGCTGGGCCGGCATCGTGCGGTCGTAGCGCTTGACGAAAATGCCCCGCAGGCGTCGCAGGGAAAGCACGGACGACCAGGCGCGGCCACCCGCCAGCATCGGCTCGATGGGTCGCGGCAGGCCGCCCTTGAGGGCTTCGCGATCGACGACCAGCAGGTTCGACAGGCCGCCGGTCTCGATGACGTAACACACGGGCGTCTGCCCCGCGAGGCGGTCGCCGCCGACGTCGTCGGGCAGGACCGTTGTGCGTACGACAAGGAACAGCAGCTTGCGGCACAGCCACAGCCACGGTCTTGAGAGGACGAATCGTCGCATTAAAACGTGTGGTGCGTACGCCCGCCGGCCGGGGCACGCGCATTGTACCCGCAATCGGCCGCGCTCACCCGCCCCGCGGCGGAGGTAGACGCGAGCTAGTGCAATGAAATCGGGTTGCAGGTATTTTTGCCCCTGGCACGCGGGGGAGACACCGGCTTGGACATCGTTGCGGATATCGGCGGCACCCGGGCCCGGCTCGCCCTCGTGGACGAAACCGGCACGCTGGGCGATCCCCTGTTGTTGCGCAACGACGACTTCGACAGCCTCGAGGCGGCGATTCGCCACTTCCTCGCGCGCAACCCCGGGGCCGGTCCCCTGCGCGGAGCGGCCGTCGCCGTCGCCGCGCCGGTCACCGGCAAAGTGGTCGCGATGACCAATCGCGACTGGCACTTCGACGTCGACGCCCTGCGCGACGCGCTGGGCCTCGAGTTCCTCACCGCCGTCAACGACTTCACGGCCGTCGCCATGGCCCTGCCCTACCTCGCGCCGGACGAGATGCTCAAGATCGGCGGCGGGAAACCGGTCGAGGGCGCCGCCATGGCCGCCCTCGGACCGGGCACCGGGCTGGGCGTCTCAGGGCTCATCCCCGGCCCCGGCGGCTGGAACGCCATCGGCGGCGAAGGCGGGCACGTCACGCTGGCGGGCGTCACCCCGGAGGAGATCGCCGTCATCGATCGCATGCGCACCCGCTACTCGCATTGCTCGGCGGAGCGCCTCATCTGCGGCGTCGGCCTGGTCAACCTGTACGAAGCCCTGCTGGCCGTGCGCGGCCTGGCCGGCAAGCGACCGCGACCCGACGAGATCGGTGAGCTGGCAACGGCGGGAGACACGACGGCCGGCGACGCGCTGGAGATGATGTTCTGCCTGCTGGGCAGCGTGGCGGGCAACCTGGCGCTCACCCTGGGCGCCCGCGGAGGCGTCTACCTGGCCGGCGGCATCCTGCCCGAGCACCGAACCCGCTTCATCGATTCCGGCTTCCGCGCGCGCTTCGAGGACAAGGGCCGCTACCGCTCGTACCTGGCCGCGATACCGACCTATCTCCTGCTCGCCCAGACACCGGCGCTGACCGGTCTGGCGGCCAGCCTGCCCCGGCAGGACTGAAGCGGCATCAGGCGGGCCGGCGACCCACGACGGCGAGATGCCGATCACTGACGATGCGAACGTCCAGGTCGCGCAATCCGGCGGCCTGGAGCTGATTGCACACCTCGCCCGGTTCGAAGGCGGCCAGCAGGGAATTGAAGAAATCCTGCTTCAGCACGGGCGGTTCCTCGGCGGCGTACGTCTCGACGATGTCGCGCGCGGCGGCTTCGGACTCGGGGCGGCGCAGGTCCATGACCACGACGGGAGCCCCCGGCGCCGCACGCCACTGGATCGCCTCCCACAGCACGTGCGGGTCATGCAGATGGTGCAGCAGGCTGTTGCTGATGACGGCGTCGTACTGCGACTGCGGCAGCTTCGCATCGGGCAATACTGCCTCGATGAGCGTGACGCGGCTGCCGGGCTCCCCCGCCGCCGCCAGGCGCTCGCGCCCGCAGTCGAGCATGGCCTTCGAACCATCGACGGCGTGCACGCGACAGCCCGGCCATAGCCTGGCGAAGCGCAGGGCGATGTCGCCGGGGCCACAGCCGAGATCCAGCATGGTGCCGGAAAAATCGGGAAAGGCGTCGGTGAAGAGCTGGACGAAGGCCGTATTGGGTTCGTCGAAATCGGCGTCGGCGTAGGCCACGGCCTGCGCGACGTCATCCATCAGTTCAGGTTCGACGATGCGGTCCATGGGGGCGGGGTCTCCGAAAGGTCCCAGGCCCCATTATGCCGCAACGATCAGGGATTATCGTCCTCGCCCGATGCGTCGGCGCCCATCCCGTCGATCTGGCTGCGCAGGCGGTCTGTGTGCGCATCGATGCTGTCCTGGGCGGTGCGCGCCTTGTCCAGGGTCCCGACCATCGGATCGAAGACCGTGGCCTCGTCGGCCGCGTCGCCGCCGGCGGTCGTCTCGTAGGCGTCGGGGTCGGTCGTACATCCGCCGGCCAGCAGTGCGGTCAGCAGGATGACACCGAGAGGGCGGATCCCGGCCCGGGCGGCCGGACCGGTCGATGGGTCCGCGATCTGCGGATGGCAAGGCAAGGTCATGGTCGGATTTCCTGTCTCGTTGATGCGCCGCCCGTCGGGGCTTCACAGCCAGTCTGTCAAAGGCACCCCCGGCGCCATGAGACCCGCGTCACACGCTGCGCGACCGGCCCTTCAGATGCGCGCGAATCTCGTCCCGCCCCTGGGCGAGGATCGACTCCCGGTCGAGGCTGTCGAGTATGTCCCGGACCACCTGCTTCGGCCCGCCATCGCCCCACGACTTCCCCTGGACTAGGTAGCTCTCGGCGGCCTTGCCGACGACGAAGGTGCTGTAATAAGCCACGGCGCCCTGGGCGCCGGCGGTCACGACCGTGGAGACACCGCCGGTACCGGCCTTGAGCGCCGAGGACACCAGGTGCACCGCCCACACCGTGCCCATCAGCGCGGCCAGGGCAGTAACGATGGCCTTGACCAGCGTACCTGCCTCGGCGCGCGTCAGCGGCAGGTCGTACAGCCTGGACAGGTGCAGCACCATGGCGCCGTCGATGAAGGCCGCCGCCGCCAGGTCCGCCACGGGCACGGGATTGAGGGCGACGGCGACGCCCTTGGACACGCAATAGGTGCGGATGACGCGCTCACCCAGCTTCTGCCGCGTCGCGAGGATGCGCTCGGCGACCCGGTCGGTGAGGCGGCCGGCGAACAGGCCCGCATTGAGAGCCGCGAGGGTCTTGCCTTCCGACTCCAGCACCGCCCACAGGCGGTCCTTCACCGCTGCCATGTCCGGCTCCGGGCGCCGCACTGTCTCCACCTCGCTGCCATCCTCACCGACGTGCACGTAGGTGCGCGGCGACGGCTGGGCGCTGGCGGCCAGGATGTTCGTCGGATCCACGAGGCCGTCGGTCCGCTGCGCCAGCGTGCGCATGAGCGCCTGCCTCTCCTCGGGCGTATAGCGGTCGGCCTTGTTCAGGATCAGCAGCACCGGCCGTCCGTCGCCGGCAATCACGCGCAGCGCGTCGGCCTCGCTGGCCGTGATGTCGCCCTCGACGACGAACAGCACCAGGTCGGCGCGGCCGGCCACCTCGCGAGCCAGCTGCTCGCGCTCTTCGCCGCCGACCTCGTTGATGCCCGGCGTGTCGATCAGGAACACGCCGCCGGCGGTGTACTGGCGCCACTGGTCCCGGGCGACCGTGCGTGTCTCGCCGTGCAGCGGGCTCACGCTGAATTTCGCTTCGCCCAGCAGCGCATTCAGCAGCGACGACTTGCCGACGCTGACACGACCGAACACGGCGATGTGCACGTGGCCGTGCTCCAGCCGATCGAGCATCGCTTCGATTTCCGCGTAGTCGGTGGCCAGCGCGTCGCGCACCTCCTGCGGCACGCGGCGGTCGTCGAGCAGATCCTTGAGGCTGGCGCGCGCCAGCGCGAGGTTGCGTTCGTCGGACGCGCCCTCGTCCGTGCCGACGGACACGCCCGGGTCAACCGCGGTCGTCGTCGGCCGGCGGGGCCAGAGCCAGTCGGGCAATCTGTCGCGTACGCGCCTGAAGATCTTCACCCAGCTTCTCCTTGAACAACGCGGCCGCGGGCGCCGGTCGCAAGCCACCACCGGCCGCCAGCGTGTCGCCGAGGCTGCGTCCGAGCGCGTCGAAGATCAACCCGTAGGCCACGGCGTGCATTAGCCCGCCGCCGATGGTGCCGACCCCCGGAAACGCCTTCAGCCCGTTGCCGGCCACGGCGAGCAGCAGCGGCACGGCCTTGCCGACGTGTCGTTGCGACAGCTTGAGGAACTTGTCGGTGTCCAGGTCGCGCACCGGCACGTCGTACAGTTCGCACAGCTCGCGCACCATGGCGGTGCCGAGATAACCCTGGATCACGATATCCATGCCGGGCGCGACCGCGGCCAGCGCGCCGACGACCGCGCGCCGCGTGTAGCTGCGCACGAGCTCGTCGGTGCGTTCCGCCCGGAATGCAGCCTGCGCCGCGTCGAGCTTGCGACTCGCCAGCAGGAATACGCTGGCGTCGCGCAGCTGTTCCAGCGCCTCGGGGGCGTCGTCGATCAGCCCCTGCAGCGCCCGCTTGAGGTCGTCGACCCGCGGTGGCAACACGCGGTCCTGGCGGGTCTCGCGGCCCTCGCTGTCCACGCGCACCACCTGCTCCACGGGCGCGGCGCTGATGGCGACGACGGGCACCTGGGCACCGACCCGTTCGCGCACGCGGCCGCGGATGGCGTCGAGCTGCGCGGCCGTGTAGCGATCGGCCTTGTTGACGGCGACCACCATCGGTTTTTCGTACTCGTCGAGACCGTCGATGGCGCTCATCTCGTCGCGCGTGAGATCGCCGTCGCACACGAACACCACCACGTGGGCGCGCACGGCCTCCTCGCGGGCCGGTCCGTCGAGGCTGCCGGCGGTTTCATTGAGGCCCGGCACGTCCGTCAGCATCAGCTCGTCGCCGGCGGGACTGCGCCAGACATAGTCGGTGGTCTCACGGGTCGAGCCGCCGCGAACGCTGACGACGATGTCGGTGCCGGCTTCCTCCGGCAGCAGCGCACGAATGAGGGAGCTCTTGCCGGTGCTGATCTGTCCGAACATGGCCACGTGCACCCGCCCCGCGTCGCGGCGGCGATGCCAGCGTTCCAGTTCGGCGCGGGCGCGGGCCACGTCGACACCGGCAGCCTCCGCGGCGGCCAGCCGGTCCGCCAGCGCGTCGGCGCTGAGGTCCTCGTCGGCCGCAGGCGCGGCCGGACGCCGTCGAGGCCGCAGCAGGCGCCACACGAGCCATCCGGCGGCCACCGTAACGCCGCCGACGAGAGCGGCGTACAACACCAGCAGCCACGTGGGCGCGGTCTGCAGGCGATCCCACACCGCGAAGGCGGATTCGGTAACGAAGAAGGCGGCGATCAGCGTCAGCAGCAGGGCCAGTGCAACGCCGAGAGCAAGAAAGACGCGTATGTAATGGTCGATGCGCAAACGCCGGGATCGTTCGGGTCGGGCGGTCAGTGTAGCACCGGCGCCCATCGGGTCGGCGCATCAGACCCCGGCAACGGTTCCGGGGTTGGGCCGTCCGGCGATCGTTCAGGTCCGTCCGTAAAGATCGCCGTCGGCGCCGGGTGCGGGCCCCTCGTCCCGCACCAGTTCAAGACCGACGGGGTCGTCGTCGTTTGCCGTGCTTTCTTCTTCAACCAGCTCGCCCGCGCTTTTTCTCTGGTCGTACGGTTTCCCAAACGGGATGCGTACGCCGTCGCGGTAGAGCACCTTGAGGGCTTCGTAGAGTTTTTCCTTATCGCTCTCTCTGGTGTGAAGCTTGCGACAATGCACTGGTTTCTCTCTCCCTGTCGTCAACCTGTCGGTCCTGGCGGATCGCTTCCAATGCCATCCGTCGACGACTCGGCGCCGAAGCGCGCGGCGGTGCCGATACACAACCGCTGCTTCGAGCCGAAGCGCCAAAAAGAAACTAGCAAAATCCAGGCCAATGCGGGAAAAGCATTTCTAGACAAAGACTTGGACAAGGCCGCCCTGCGCGGGACCGGGGCGGCTGTAAATTTCCCCGACACTCCGGGACTTAAGCGCGGTCGCCTGCGGTACAGTGCGCCATCCGGCACCCGACAGGACAGGCACATGTACGAACTGGGCGGAAAGACCGTGATCGTCACCGGCGCGTCCGAGGGCATCGGCCGGGCGCTCAGCCTGGCGCTCGCCGACCGCGGCGCGCGCCTGTCGCTGGCGGCGCGCAACGAAGACCGGCTGGCCGACGTTGCGGGTGCCTGCCGGGATCTCGGCGCCGACGTCGCCACGATCGCCACGGACGTGGCCTATCCGCACCAGTGCCGGCGCCTCGTCTACGAAACGGTCGCCCGGTTCGGGGGCCTGTACGTCCTCTTAAACACCGCGGGCATCACCATGGGGGCCCGCGCCGACGCCGTGGACGACCTGTCGGTGTTCCGACGCCTGATGGACGTCAACTACCTCGGCTGCGTCTACACCACGCTCGCCGCCCTCGAGCACCTGAAGCGCAGTGGCGGACTCATCGTGCCCGTCGCCAGCGTGGCAGGACTCACCGGCGTGCCGGAGCGAACGGGCTACGCGGCCAGCAAGCACGCAGTGTTCGGGTTCTTCGATTCGCTGCGCATCGAACTGGCCGGCAGCGGCGTGGATGTGACGATGATCGCGCCGGACTTCGTGCTGAGCGAGATACACCGCCGGGCGATGGACGGGCAAGGACAGGCGCTCGGCACGAGCCCGATGCAGGAAAGCAGGATCATGACGGCGGAGCAGTGCGCCGCGCTCATCTGTCGCGCGATGGAGAAACGTCAGCGGCTGCTCATCACTTCTCTGCGCGGGCGCCTCGGCCGATGGGTGCGATTGATCGCCCCCGGACTGATCGACCGCATCGCCATGAAGGCCATCGCGTCGGGGCGCTAGGCCGTCGGTACGGCTTCCAGCCGCGATGCGGCCCTCGAAGTGGGAGCGGCTTCAGCCGCGATCTTCGTCGAAATCGCGGCTGAAGCCGCTCCCACAAATTGAAGCCGCCTGTATGGTGGCGGGTGCCTCCTACGGCACAGGCAGATCGTCAATCGACACGCTCCTGGTCAAAGGCAGTCCTCGACCAGACGCCCGAGGAACGCGCCGAACAGCGCCAGCACCGTTGGCAGTGCCTCGATAAGACGATGATCGCCAGGGATGGCGTGCAGCGTGGCGCCGCCGGCGCGCGCAAAGCGCAGGCTGTGGTCCACCGGGATGATCTCGTCCGCGAGCCCGTGGACGATGGCGACGGGACACTCGATCGCCGCCGGGTCCACCGCCGAATAGCCCGGCATGTAGAACGCCGGCGCCAGCAGGAACAGGCCGACGGGCGACACACCGGGTGCCGCGCCGGCGGCGACATAGCCGCCCATGCTGCTGCCGACGAGCAGCAGCGGCGGCGCATCGGGCGGGCGCTTCGCACACCAGTCCGCCAGCATCGCGATGCGCCGGTCGGGATCGGGCACACCGCGATAGTCCACCGAGTGCACCCGGTGCCCCGCATCGAGGCACAGGTCGGCCATCTGCCGGATCTTCGTGCCCCAGGGCCCGCTTTCCTGGCCGTGCGAAAAGCACACTTCCATCGTCATGTCTCACCCTCCTGCGCCAACGCCCGCTCCAGCAGCCAGAACCGGTCCTGACCCCAGGCCACCACGCCGTCGCGACCGCTGCCGTCGTGCAGGTGGAACGACGGTACGCCCCACAGTCCGAGCTGGCGCAGACGGCTGGCGTTCGCGTCGACCACCCGTTGCCAGGCGTCGTCGGCCAGCCATTGATTCAAGGATCCGGTATCGAGACCCGCCCGGCGCGCCACCGTCGCGAAGGCCGCATCGACGGTCAGGTCGATGCCTTCGGCCCAGATGGCCCGGCCGGCCGACAACAGCCATTCGCGCAGCTTGCCGGCCCAGTCGGCGGGTGCCACCAGCGCCAGGCACCGGCGCACCGCCTCTCCCAGGGGATCGCGGATGCGCCCGAACGGCACGCCCAGGTTTCTTGCCTCGCGCGCGGCGTCGGCCACGATGTAGGTGCGCTTGATGCGCGGTGCGGGGACCCCGCGCTCGACCATCGGCGCCACCGGACGCAACACGAACTCGAGCCCGTGCCGCTGCGCCAGCGCGAAGGCGCGGTCCACCGCCAGGTAGGAGTACGGGCTCCGAAACGAGTAGAACATCTCCAGCACCCGCGGCCGGTTCGCGGGCCGGGCCAGGCGACGCGCGTCGAACAGGTCGCCGACCCGCGGCTGCTCGTCGGCGCCGACGCTCGCGCCCAGCCCGAGCAGTCGATCCTCGAGGCGTGCGACCCGATCGGCGCCGAAGTACCACTCGCCGCCGTAGTACAGCATCCCGCCCTGGTAATGGCCGCGCCGTCGCTGCTCGGCCTGGTTACGGCGAACGCCCGCGAGGGCGTCCTCGTTGGTGAAGATGGGTCGGCTCGACGCCAGGCGGGCCAGCGCCCGGGCGTCGCCGCGCCACGCCGCCGACGTCACCTCCAGCGCCACGTCGACAAAGGACGGATCGCTGGCGCAGGCCAGAAGGATGCGGTTGGCCAGGAGCACGAGGCGCTCCGGCGGCGGCGCCGCCGGCTCGGGAAACGGCACACCCCAGCAGTGCGCGAGCCGGCGCGCGTCCATGGTCATGTACGGCTCGCGTTTCTCCGGCTCGGGGTCGATATCCATCGGCACGTCCAGCGTGACACGCGGGATGATGACCACCTGGTACCGCCGCTGCAGGGGCGCCAGCAACGACAGCGCCACCAGCGAATGGGGATCGGCGACCCGGTGGTAGAACGTCACGCGGTGTTCGCTGCCCGTGAGCATCCGCCCGACATCCCGCAAACCCCGACGCAGCCGCCGGGGACCGCCGGCCGTGAGCCACCAGACGGCCATGTCTGTGGACGCCCGCTCCAGCCGCTGCCGAAGCCCGGACCGGTCTGTCACGGCTCTCCCCAGAGCAGCGCATCCAGCGGGCGGTCCCAACGGTAGCGAGCGAGGTCCACCCTGCCGTTCAGGAAAACCACGCCTTCGGCTTCCAGCAGGCGGCGCTGGCGCCGGTAGGCCGGCGAACCGGCGGGGAAGGAAATACGGCCCGCGGCGTTGATCACTCGATGCCACGGCACGGGGTCGTCCTCCGGTGCCTCGCGCAGCGCGCGACCCACCTGGCGCGCGCCGCGACCGAGACCGGCCAGGTCGGCGATCTGGCCATAGGTCGCCACGCGACCGTGGGGAATCGCGCGCACCGTACGCCACACGTTTTCGTACCGTTCCGTCGACACGGGCACCATCCGATGCGCCTGCGAAATCACAGGACTTCAGAACAGACGCGACAGTGTGGGAAATTGCGGCGGCTTTTTCCAGCCGCGTGTGCGGCTGCGGTCCGGAATCAGTGGCGCTCGGACTTGAAGGCCAGCGCCTGCTCCAGCAGCGGCGCCGCTTCCGCCGGGCGGCCCTGGGCAAGGCGTATGCGGCCAAGGCGCCGGAGCACTTCGGGATTGGGGGGATGCACGGCGAGGTAACGCTCGAGGATTTTGGCGGCCTCGTCCGGGCGCACCTTGGCCATGAGCGCATCGGCGGCGGTGACCACCAGCTTGAGGACACGCAGCTCCTCGCGGGCGCGGGGCCTGCGCGCGCGACGGACCGCTGACGTATTCGACTCGTTCACGCATCGCAGTGTCCCAGAAGCCATGCCGGCAGACCGAGAGACAGTTCACATTCGCGCGTCTCACCCTGGCACCGGCTGCGTACGCAGAAGTGAGACGTTCTTAACTGCACCTTCGGCCGACGGCTGGCAGGATAGGCAGCGGTTGGCGGCGCAGGATGGGCAGCGCCGGCCTTATGCAAAGTCGGCAGCGCCGGCACGTCACGCAGGGACTGTCACACAGGGAACGTCATGCTTGCACAGCTGGCCGACAGCGCCAACTACCAACCCAATGCAACGGCCGTGCCGATGTTCGTCACCGGCACCATCGTGCTGGTGCTGGCGGCGACCGCGGCCATGCACGAGCGCGGCTCGCGCGTGGTTGCACCCTTCCTGTGGCTGGCCGCCAGCATCGTCGTATGGCTGTATGCCGCCGGCGCCATGTACAGCGCGGTCGAGGCCGACCTGGCGCGCAACTGGGCCATGTTGGCGCACATCGGTGCCGCCGGCGTGGCACCCGCCGGACTGTTCCTGGCCGTGCGGGTAGTCAACGACCGCGAACTCGGACGGCGCCTGCTGGCGCCGGCGTGGGGCGCCGCCGTCATCCTCATCGCCCTGACCGTCATGACCGGCGATTTCGTCGTCGGCATCACCCGCTACTGGTGGGGCTGGTATCCCGAGTACGGACCGCTGGGCGCGCTCTACATGGCCTATTGCCTCAGCGTCGGCAGCATGACGATCGCCGTGTACGCGAGCCGCCTGCGCGGCGACGACGACCGCACCGCCGTCCGGCGCCGCGCGCGCCTGCTGCTGTTTGCCGTAGTCGTGGGCATGACCGCCGCAACCGATTTCCTGCCGGCCCTCGGCGTAACGGTCTTCCCCACCGGCTACGCCAGCATCCTGCTGTCGTTCATGCTGACCACCTATGTGACCATTCGGTACCGGCTCGTCGACATCACCGCCGCGTACGCGGGTCACCACATCACGCACACGATTACCGACGCGTTACTGGTCACCGACCGGCACGGCACCGTCAGGCTGGCCAATCCCTCTGCCGAGAAGCTCCTCGGGGATGGCGCCAGCGATCTCCTGGGCCGCGAGATCAACGCGGTGCTGTCGCCGGGCACGCGCGACCTCGATCCGCTTGCGCTGGCCGAAACCGCGCCCGACGACGAGGTGCGGTGCCGCCTGCCCAACGACACGTCCCGCCTGCTCGGTGTCACCACGTCGGTGATGCGCGACCACTTCGGCGACAAGGTGGGGTCGGTGTACGTGCTGCGCGACATCACCGAACGCGAGCAAGCGCAGGAGCGCATCCGGAGCCTGGCCTACTACGACGATCTGACCAGCCTGCCGAACCGGTTCCAGTTCCACGAGCGCCTCAACGAACGCCTCGAGCGCGCCGCGGCCGACGGCGATCGCCTGACGATGCTGTTCCTCGACCTCGATCGCTTCAAGCGCATCAACGACACGCTCGGTCACAGCGCCGGCGACCTGCTGCTCAAGCTCGTCGCCGAACGCCTGCGCCACTGCGTGCGCGGCGGCGTGCCGGGCGACGACGGCGGCAGTCGCGACAGCGACAACCTGGTGGCCCGCCTCGGCGGCGACGAGTTCATCGTTGCACTGGCCGGCGTGTGCGAGCCGGACGACGTACAGCACGTGGCTGGCCGCATCCTCGAGTCGCTCGCGGCCCCGTTCCAGCTGGAATCGCACGAGGTGTTCGTCAGCGCCAGCATCGGCGTCAGCCGTTTCCCTGAAGACGGAAGCAACGTGCAGATGCTGCTGAAGAACGCCGACACGGCCATGTATCACGCCAAGGACAGCGGCCGGAACAACTACCAGTTCTACCGGCGCACGATGAGCGCCCGCATGCTGGAAAAGCTCGCCATGGAGAGCGACCTTCGCAAGGCGCTCGAGCGCGACGAGTTCGAGCTGCACTACCAGCCCCAGGTGGACCACCGCACCGGGCTCATCATCGGCACCGAGGCGCTGCTGCGCTGGCGGCAGCCCGACCGCGGCCTCGTGCCGCCGCAGGACTTCGTGCCGCTGGCCGAGGAATCCGGGCTCATCGTCGAGATCGGCGAGTGGGTGCTGAACGAGGCCTGCCGGCAGACCCAGCGATGGCACGAAGCCGGCTACGGCACCATGAGCGTGGCGGTGAACCTGTCCGAGCGGCAGTTCCGGCGGGCGGACCTGGCGCAAACGGTGACGAAGGCATTGCGCAGCAGCGGCCTCAAGCCCCGCTTCCTGGACATCGAACTGACCGAGACGATGGTGATGCGCGACGCGCAGGCCACGATCGACACGCTCAATTCACTGAAGCTGATGGGCGTGCAGATTTCCATCGACGACTTCGGCACGGGCTACAGCAGCCTTGGCTACCTGAAGCGCTTCCCCATCGACGTCATCAAGATCGACGGCGCGTTCCTGCGCGAGGTGGCCACGAGCCAGGACGACGTGGCCATCACCCAGGCCATCATCGGGCTGGCGCGCAGTCTCAATCTCGGGGTGATCGCCGAGGGCGTCGAGACCCTGGAACAGGTGCGCTTCCTCGAGCAGGAAGGCTGTCACCTGATGCAGGGCTACCTGTTCGGCCGGCCGATGACAGGCGCCCGGCTCGGCGAAGTACTGGCCGCGCGAGCCGCGGGCGATGCGCACGGCGACGACCGCGCTGCGCGCGTCGTGCCGCTCAGGCAGTATTAGGAGCCTGCTGAGAGACTATCTGCCTGCGCGGCAGGAGCCTTCATTGTGGGAGCGGCTTCAGCCGCGATCGTGGCCGGAATCGCGGCTGAAGCCGCTCCCACGAGCGTCTCTAGTCGCTACGCTCCTCGCAATGACCGCTGCGGCGGTCAGCCGGCCTCGGCGTCGGCCTCGTCGATCTCCGAACCCAGGGAGGTGGCGCCGCCGGTGGGATCTTCCGGGTACCAGCCGAACATCAGCATGTAGGCGGCGGTCTGAGCCTGACGGTAGGCGTTGACTTCGGTGCGATAGGCCTCGAGCTGCGTCACGGCCGCCTTGTAGGGGTCGGAGCCCGTTTCCAGGCGCATCACATCGCCCACCAGCTCGTTGCCGAGCGAGTCGGTCCACGGCCCTTTCTTCTCCAGCTCTGCAGCCATCTCGCAGTAGGTGGCCGGGTATTCGTCGCTGGCGCTGCGGTTCTTCAGCACCCAGGCCGTGCGCTGCAGCGCGTCGGCGTCGAGTTCCTCGGTGCCGTCGAAGATGGCGGCCACGAGGCACTTGTATTCGGCGGCGTTGAAGTTCGGGTCGTCCACGAAGGCCAGATCGGCGCCGGATGCGCTGTTCGCGCCGGCGGCCAGCGTCAGTGCGGCCGCAGCAAAACCGAATCGATGCGTCGTCTTCATCGCACGTGCCCTCGTGTCTGCGAAACCAAGCCCGGTAGCCGATGATACCGGGCGCCTTTGCCGTCGGCCAGTCAGGCGGCCGGGCCTCGAGTCCGTCGGATGCCTCTGTGCACGGAACAGGCCGTCAGAGCGCGGCGGGGCCCGGTACCGACAGGAACTGCGACTTGAGCAGCGCCAGGTCGCCGAAGTTGACGGTGCCGTCGCCGTCGAAATCGGCGTCGAGATCGCCTGTGGCGAGGAACTGCGACTTGAGCAGCGCCAGGTCGCCGAAGTTCACCAGGCCGTCATTGTTCAGATCGGCGTCGCAAACGTTGCCGAAACCGTCACCGTCCGTGTCCCGCTGGTCGGCGTTGGCCGCCAGGCGGCAGTTGTCGACGTCGTCGGTGACGCCATCGCCGTCGGTGTCGGGCACGCTGGCGGCGGGCGTGGTGCACACCCGCAGCGACCAGCCGTCGAGGCTGCCGCCGTCGGCATCGAAGTGATCGGTGACGGTGAGCATCCACTCCCCGGCACCGCCCTGGCGATCGAAGGACGACAGCGGTGCGGCGGGCTGATAGGCGTTGCCGTCCGCGGGCGGACACGGCCACGGTCCCGGCGGTGCCTCGTCGTCGAAGACGATGTCGAAATCGTCCTCGTTGCCGCACGATTGGGTCAGCAACTGCACGTTAACGCGCTCGCCGCCGGCCTGGGTCGGGCCGGCCAGCTTCATGCTCAGGTCCGAGATCCACGTGTGCTGCCCGTTGAGGTTCAGCACGTCGACGTCCAGCACAACACCGGTTGCCGCCGTGCTCAGCACCGAGGTGACCACGTCGGTGGCATTGATGGCGATGGACTTCGGCACGTCGGTGCTGGCGGTCACCGTGCAGGCCTCCGGGGCGGTCAGGAAGCTGCCGGTGGTGGACACCGTGCGGCCACAGGCGTTGCTGGCATACACGCGCCAGTAGTGCTGCGTACCGGCGGCGTAGGCATCCGCAGCCGCGAAGAACGTGGTGTCGATGCCGGTGGACTCCGCCACCAGTGAGGAGAACAGCGGGCTGGTCGAGACCTCGACGTCGTAACCCTGCGCACCGTCGGCGGGCTGCCAGAACAGGGCCTGCAGCGACGACACGCCGCCGGCGCCGTCGAGCGGGAGCGCGATTTGCGGCGCCGCCGCGGCAGTGGCGGACAGCTTGAGATCGATCACCGTCTCCACCGTCACGTCGCCGTCGTCGGCGGTAATGGTCACCGGGTAGATGCCGGGCACGACCGACGACACGTCCACCGACAGCGTCGACGAAGCCGGCGGCGCCACGCTGGCGGGCTGCAGGCTGGCGCTGGCGCCGGCGGGCAGGCCGCTCACAGACAGGTTCACCGTGCCGCTGTAGTTCTCGGCGGCTCCGAACGCGAGCGCCAGGTCGTTGCCGGCGATGCCGCAGACGTCCAGCGACGAGGCCGCGGGCTCGACGGTGAACGGCGGCGCCAGGGCGTCGGGCTCCAGCACCACCAGGCCCTGCTCGATGCCGCTCACCACGATGGTGCCGCTGGCGAAGTAGGGATAGACGCTCCACGCGCCGTTGAACTGCGCGGCATCGTTGGCGGGGAACACGTCGAAGTATCCGACCTCGACGAGGTTGGCGCTGGCGATGTCGCTGAGGTCCAGGATGCGCAGGCCCGCGCGGTAGTTGGCCTGGAACGCGTAGTCGCCCACCACGTAGAGGTTGTGATCGATGGCCGCCGTATCGGCCGTGTAGCGCGTGAGTATGTTCGGGTTGTCCAGGTTGCTGATGTCCCACACGTAGGTGCGGGTGTTGGTGCCGAAATCGATCTCGTCGGTCTCGTCGTCCACCAGCAGGTAGGCGAAGTCGTCGGTGATCCAGCCCTGGTGCGTGTAGCCGGAGCCGGCATAGGTGCGCCGGGCGATCTGCGTCGGGTTGGCCTTGTCCGTCACGTCGACGATGGTGACCGTGTCCTCGTTGAAGGCGAAGCAGATCTCTTTCGGGTTTTCATCGTCGTGCCAGTCCGGGTCCGGTCCGTGATACTCCACGCACTGCACGTCGTGGGTGTACCCGTCGGCCGAAAAGCAACCGGCGAACACCGGGTTGACCGGGTCGGCGAGGTCCACCATATGCAGACCGCCGCCGCAGCCGTCGTCGGAGTTGCGGGTGCCGACACCGTAGGCGAATCCGGTGGCCTCGTTGATGGCGATGTTGTGGGCCGCGCCGAAACCGTCGTAGTGTGCAGTCATCGAGAACGCGGCCGGCGGATTGCCAACATCGCGCAACTGCGTCAGGTCGAACACCTGGATGCCGTGGCCGGAGGCCTCGGAAACGATATAGGCATGGTCGGCGTATACCTTCACGTCGCGCCACAGCGAGCTGCCGGTCTGGGACGGCAGGTTGCCGAGATACAGCGGACTCGTGGGCACGGTCACGTCGACGAACGCGGTGCCGTTGGTGCGTCCCATGATGGCGTACTCGCGCCCGGTCTGCGGATCGGTCCAGCCCCAGATGTCGTTGCCCGACCCGCCGCCGATCTCGGCCAGCGGCAGTATGGCGGCCAGGTCGATGTTGTTGCACGGGTACTGGCCGGCAAAGCCGTCGACGCACTCGGCCGCGGGCACCCGTGACCTCGGCGCGGCGACCGGATCGGCCATGACACGCTCGCGGATGGCGGCGATCTCGGCGGCCATCCGCTCGGTGAGGTGATAGCGGGAGTTGCTGTCCATGGGCGTCGGGCAGGCCAGCGCCGCGGAGGTGAACGTCGCCGTCATGAGGACGATGGCGATTTGCTGCGGCACGGCACAGTACGGTCGAAGCGACATCGAGAGCCCCTTTTTGAACCACCGCGCCGGGATCGGACGGTCTGCCAGGCAGACCACGACGCCTGCTGCTGTTGGTATTGCGGCGCGGTGGAGTGGTCGAAGGCGTCATTCTACCGGCTCGCCGCGGCAGACGACAGCACCGGGGCAATCCGCGGCGCGGGGGTGTATGGTCGGAGCCGGACGATGACAGCAGCAGCCAGAAACCCGATCCCTGCACAGCGGCCGTGCCGCCTGCCGCTCGCGGCGCTTGCGGCAGCCCTGGTGCTGACGGCTCTGGCGCCGGCGGCACTGGCCTGCCGCTGCGCGCCACGAACGTTGGCGGAATACTTCCAGGAAGCAGAGCCGTTTCGGGATACGCCGGTCGCGCAGGTCGAGACCGCCCTCGCCCGCCTGGCCGGGACGGCGTCATCGGCCAAGAAGTCCGGCGTGCCGCAACCCGACTCCATAGTCGGTCTCGTCACCATTCCGCGCCTGATGGCGCAGCAAGAGGCACCGCAGGGCCCTGTCGCCGCTTTCGCGACACCGCGCGGGCACTGCGGCCGCACCATGCTCCTGAGCGCCGACGAACTGGTGACGCGGGAGGTCGACTACGAGGTGGCTGCGGCGGTGGTGCACGAGGTGCGCGACGGACGGTATCGCCTGGGCCTGAGCGATACGGATCGCGGCGCGACGGTATGGCTGCCGCGCGAGTCCGTCGGCCGCTACTACCCGCTCGCCGATCTGCTTCAGGCGCGGATGACCTACCTGACGAGCGACTGGGACGGGTTCGTCTGGCCACACCCCGAGGCGGGTCAGCCGCAGCGTCCCGGTGTGCCGGCGGAAACCGTCGTAAAGGTCCTGGGATCGCTGCGTTCCGGGACGGCGACCTGGCTGCAGCTCGAAATCTACTCGGGCGACCCGTGCCAGGGCGAGGATCCGGTGGTTGTCGATACGGGCTGGGTGCCGGCCTGGAGCGACGAGGGCCGTGTCACTGTCTGGTTCTGGTCACGCGGTTGCTAGTGTCCCGGGTCATCGGCTTCGAGCATCCGCTCGCGCATGACGAACTTCTGGATCTTGCCGGTGACGGTCATCGGGAACTCGTCCACGAAACGCACGTAATACGGAACCTTGAAATGGGCGATCTGTCCGCGGCAGAAGTCGCGGATGTCCTCCTCGGTACACGTCGCGCCGTCCTTCAGACGTAGCCACGCCGCGACCTGCTCGCCGTACTGCTCGTCCGGCACGCCGAACACCGACACGTCCTGCACGTCGGGGTGGCGGAACAGGAACTCTTCGATCTCGCGCGGGTAGATGTTCTCGCCGCCGCGGATGATCATGTCCTTCACCCGGCCGACGATGCGGCAGTAGCCGTCCTCGTCCAGCACGGCCAGGTCGCCGGTGTGCATCCAGCCGTCGTCATCGATGGCCTCGGCCGAGCGCTGGGCATCGTCCCAGTACCCGCGCATGACGCTGTAGCCGCGCGTGCACAACTCGCCCGACGTGCCGCGCGGCACGGCCCGGCCGGCCTCGTCCACGATCTTCACCTGAACGTGCGGATGCACCCGGCCAACCGTTGACACGCGCTTGTCGACCGGGTCGTCCACGGCGCTCTGGAAACTCACAGGGCTCGTCTCGGTCATGCCGTAGCAGATGGTCACCTCGTGCATGTTCATGTCGGCCATCACGCGTTTCATCACCTCGACCGGGCACGGCGCACCGGCCATGATCCCCGTGCGCAGGCTGGACAGGTCGGCGTCGGCGAACGCCGGGTGTTCGAGCAGGGCGATGAACATCGTGGGCACACCGTACAGCGCCGTGCAGCGCTCGCCGGCGATCGCGGCAAGGACGCTGTCGGGCTCGAAGCGCTCACCCGGCAGCACCATCGTCGCACCGTGGGTCATGCAGCCGAGCACGCCCATCACCATGCCGAAGCAGTGGTACAGCGGCACGGGTATGGCCAGCCGGTCTTCCTCGGTGAAGCTCATCGCCTCGGCGACGAAATAGCCGTTGTTGAGTATGTTGAAGTGCGTCAGCGTTGCGCCCTTGGGAAAGCCGGTGGTGCCGCTGGTGAACTGGATGTTGATCGCGTCGTCCGGCTGCAACCGCGACGCCAGCCGGGCCAGGCGTTCTCGGCCTTCCCCGGTGACGCGGTCCGTCAGATCGTCGAAGCGGCACATGCCGGGCTGCGCCGCGTCCCCGGTATGGATCACCACCTCCAGCGTGGGCAGGCGCGCCGCCTTCAGTCGACCGAAGGCAGCCCGGTCCAGCTCAGGCGCCAGCTCCCTGAGCATGCCGACGTAGTCGCTGGTCAGGAACCGGTCGGCCAGCACCAGCGCGCGACAGCCGGACCGGTTGAGCGCGTACTCCAGTTCGGCGATGCGGTAGGCCGGATTGATGTTGACCAGGATCAGGCCGGCCTTCGCGGTCGCGAACTGCGTGACCACCCACTCGACGTTGTTCGGCGACCAGATGCCGATCCGGTCGCCGGGTTCCAGGCCCAGCGACACGAGCGCCGCCGCGGTTTCGTCGGCGGCCTGCGCCAGCCGGCGCCAGCTCCAGCGCACGTCCTGGTGCGGCACGACGAGCGCCTCCCGGTCGCCCCAGCGCTCCGCGGCGCCGTCCAGCGCCCCGCCGATGGTGTCGAACATCAGCGGCTTGTCGCTGGTGCCACAAACGAAACTGGTCATCCGCCGCCTCCGTGCTTGCCCACCCTGTACACCAAGCATAGCGCACACTTCGGCCCCGGTTTCCCTGCCGCTCCGACGCCGGCGGCTGAAAAAGTGTGAAGCGCGTCACACACCATATTCCGTCAAATTGCGGCGCGAAAATCGGCGCGTCGAAACCGGTCGTCCGTTGGCATGCGCCACTCGTCGGCTCCCCTTGGCAGCCCGAAGGCCCCGTCATACGTTTCATCGCAACGGCCCGAACGACCGCCAATCAACACCGAAAGGCTCAGGAAGACCCAATGCGCAACGGAATGTCGACGAAGGCAACAACCGCCGCACGGCAACGATCCAGCGGCTTCACGCTGCTCGAGGTGCTGATCGCCCTCGTGCTGCTGTCGGTGGGCATGCTGGGCATCGCCGCCCTGTCCCTGGAATCGATGCGCAGCGGCCAGACGGCCCTGTACCGAACGAAAGCCATCAACCTCGCCGCCGACATGGCCGACTCGATCCGCGCCAACCGGTCTGCGCTGGTGGCCGATGCCAACGCCTACATCGTCGGCCTCGGCGAGACCGGCACGGACAACCAGTGCACGGATACGCTGGACGCCGACGGCGTGGTCGTGCCGGCGCTGGTGTCCTGTACGCCGGTGGAGATGGCCGAACACGCGGTCTTCAACTGGAAGAACGCGCTGACCGACGCCCGCCTCGGCCTGCCCGGCGGCGACGGCATCATCGCGCGGGACGGCACACTGCCGGTGCGCTACACGATCAGCGTCGTGTGGAGCGACAAGGGCGAGCAGCATCGCTACGACCTGCGCAGCCAGGTCCTGACTCCGCCGGGAGGTCCCTAGTGTCTACTCACAAGCACCTTGCGCGCAGCCGCGGCGTCACCATCGTCGAGCTGCTGGTCACCATCCTGATCGGCATGTTCCTGATCCTGGGCACCGTGTCGGTCTTCATGAAGACCTCCGACAACCAACGCATCAACGACGCGGTGGGCCGCATCCAGGAAAACACCCGGTTCGTGCTCGATATCCTCGAGTACGACATCCGCATGGCCGGCTACTGGGGCCGCTCCAACGACACCGCCCTGGTGGAGCGCCGCCGGGGACAGACCAACCAGCTGCCGGACATCGATGACTGCGGCGACCGCTGGTACATCGATCTGAACAACCCGATCCAGGCCAGCAACAACGCGAATCCCTTCGGCGCAGCGAGCGCCGATCCGTGCATTTCCGACGCCGACTACCGGGCCGATACCGACGTGCTGGTGGTGCGTCACGCCGAGGCCGAGCCGGAAGCGCCGCAAGCCGGCGTGGTGCAGATCCAGAGCGACATCGCGCGCTCGCGGCTGTTCACCGACGGCGTCGTGCCCGGTGGCTTCCAGCCGTCGTCGCAGACGCACCGCCTCGTGTCGCACGCCTACTTCGTGAGCGACGCGGCCGGCGTCCCGGCGCTGCACCGCATCGAACTGACGGACGGACCGGCGGTCGTCGACCAGCAGATTCTCCCGGGCGTCGAAGACCTGCAGGTCCAGTTCGGCATCGACACCGACGGCGACAACGCCGCCGATCGCTTCGTCAATCCCGGCAACGAGCCCGCCGGCTCGGTGGTGCTGGCCGTGCGCATCTGGGTGCTGATGCGCTCGGAGAGCTTCGAGGCCGGTTTCCAGGACAACGGCCTGTACGAATACGCCGACCAGCGCTTCCTGCCGGTCGACGACGACCCGGATGCCGCCTCGTTCCGGCGAGTGCTGGTTTCCCGGACGATCCAGCTGCGCAACGTGCCCGTGGGCATGGCGCTTTGAGGACACGACCCATGACGAGAATCGCCCATCGCCAGAAGCAGTCCGGCGCCGCCCTGGTGGTCGGCATGGTGCTGCTCATCGTGCTCACGCTGCTGTCGGTCACCGCCATGCAGACCTCGACGCTGGAACTGCAGATGGCGGGCAACACGCAGTTCGAACAGAACGCCTTCCAGGCCGCCGAGGCGGGCCTGGAACGCGCCATGGGCGGCGCGGAGCTCGTCCTCGAAGACCAGGCGGCCGTGCACGACCTGCCCGATACCACCGACTCGGCCCAGACCGTCGTGTCGTGGGTCGATGCGACCCCGAACCTGCAGGGCGGCACCAGCCTGGGCGCCGGTTTTGCGGCCCACCATTTCGAGGCAACGAGCGTCGGCACCGCCGCGCGCGGCGCCTCGGCCACCCACCGCCAGGGCTTCTTTATCGTCGGCCCGGACGGTTCCTGATCGATTTTGAGACGACACGAACGCACGCGAAGGAATGCGCGTAGCAGCGGTCATCTGGAGGACACTCGCATGACGCAGGGCACACACACGAAAGCGGGCCCCCTGGCCGCGGGCTTTGCGCTGGCACTGATGCTGGGCCACCCGGTACTGGCCGATGACACCGAGATCTACACCGCGGCCTCCAACGCCTCCGTCGTGAAGCCCAACGTGCTGTTCATCCTCGACACGTCGACGAGTATGAACAACATCGTCAGCGGCACCGGCCTGAGCCGGCTGGACAACATGAAGGTGGCGCTCGACCAGATCCTGCAGGACATCGACAACGTCAACGTCGGCCTGATGCGCTTCCATCGCTATGGCGGCCCGGTGCTGTGGCCGGTGTCCGACATCGACGCGTCGGCCGCCGCCGTGGAATCCACCAAAGACCGCATCGTGCGCGTCAGCGTCGGCCAGAGCGCCGACGATGCCCACGAGTTCGTCGGCAGCGGCAACGTCGACCTCGACGACACCACCGTGGACATGGGCGACAGTCTCGGCTCGGCGCGGCTCACCGGATTCCGCTTCGCGTCGGTGAACATTCCGCAGGGCGCCGTGGTAACCGACGCGCGCCTGATCTTTGCGTCGCATACCGACGTCGGCGACCAGGGACTGGCCACTGATTACTCGGTATTCGCCGAGGCGAGCGATGACGCACCCAGCTTCAGCACCGCCAACGCCGATCTCTCCGCGCGCGGCCGCACGGTGGAGGCGGTGAACTGGCTGCCGGGCACCTGGGACAGCGTCACGGGCACCCAGTCCAGCGACAACCTTGCGGTCGTGGTGCAGGAAGTGGTCAACCGGGAGTTGTGGTGCGGCGGCAATGCGATGACGCTGTTCGTCGAGGGGACGGGCAGCCGCCTCGCGCGCACCTTCGACTACGGTGACGGCTCCGATGCACCCGTGCTGGAGATCACCTACGACGCCACCTCGATCCCGGCCGACGGCGGTTGCGCCATCCGCTCGGTGTTCTCGTCCATCAGCGCCGGCAACGACGATGTCGAGCAGCGCGTCAGCAACGGCTCGATGTATCTCACGAGTTCCGACCTGGAAATCGTGACGGACGGCAGCACCCAGCAGGTCATCGGCCTGCGCTTCACCAACGTGGACATTCCGAACGGGACCGACGTCATCGATGCGCGCATCACCTTCACCGGTGAAAGCGAATCGGCCAACTACAACGGCACGGTCAACGTCACGATTCGCGGTGAAGCATCGGGCAATGCAGCGGCGTTCAACGACACCGCCTACAACGTCACCTCGCGTTCGGACACCGGCTCGTCGGTATCCTGGTCGGTTCCGACACTGAGCAACAACCAGACCATATCCAGTCCGAACCTCGAGAACATCGTCGAGGAGATCGTCGGCGGCGGCAGCTGGAGCGCCGGCAACGCCATGGTGTTCACGATGGAGGGCAGCGGGCGACGCAACGTGCGCTCGGCCAACAGCGGCCCCGGACCGGTGCTGCAGATCTCCTATCGCGGCCAGGAGCAGGCGCTCGATCCGACGAGCACCGCCGAAGGCACGGTGCGCGACCGCATGCGCGAGATCGTCGCAGGGCTCACGCCGATATCCGGCACTCCGATCGTCGACACGCTGTACGAGGCGGCGCTGTACTACCGCGGCGACCCGGTGGACTACGGCGCCACACGCGGCGACGGCAGCAGCAGCTTCCGTTATACGCGCGTCAGCCATCCGTCCAGCTACACCGGTGGCACAGTGTTCACCCCGTCCGGCTGCCCGGAAAACAACCCCACCGACAGCGACTGCGCGGGTGAAGCCATCCAGGGCTCGCCCGTGTACGAGAGCCCGATGGAGTATTCCTGCCAGACCAACTACATCGTGCTGCTCACGGACGGTCAACCGTCCCGCCTCGATGCCGACGACAAGATCCGCGACCTGCTGACAGCCGAGGACCCCGACTTCACCGCCTGCATCTCCCAGCCCGACGCCCAGGCGATCTGCGGCGTGGACCTGGTCGAGTTCCTGCATGACTTCGACCAGAACGGCGATGTCCCGGGCAACCAGACCCTCAACACCTACACGATCGGCTTCAACCTGAACGACAGCAATGCGGTCCAGTTCAACAGGGACATGGCGGATGCCGGTGGCGGGCGCTTCTACGAGGCGCAGTCGGCCGCGGACCTGGTGGGTGTGTTCGAGAACATCCTGTCCGAAGTGTCGGCGAACAGCACCACGTTCAACGCCCCGGCGATTTCCGTGAACGCCTTCAACCGCACCAGCCACAACAGCGAGATCTATTTCTCGCTGTTCAAGCCCGCGTCCGGTCCGCACTGGGACGGCAACCTAAAGCGCTACGAACTGGGTTACATCGGTGAGGGCGAGGCGCGGGAACTGCAGATCCTGGATGCCACCGGCGCCGCCGCCGTGGACGAGACCGGCTTTTTCAGCGCCGACTCGAAGAGCTTCTGGACCACCGGCCTGCCCGACGGCCCCGAAGTGACCGAGGGCGGGGCCCGCCAGCAGCTTGTCGGCGACCGCACCGTTTACGTGAACCTGGCCGGCGGCCTCGAGGCGCTGGACGAGACGGACAACGGTCAGATCACCGAGCTGTCCGGCTTCTGGCCGAACCTGGACAACGCGGAAATCGTGGAACACATCGGATGGCTGCGCGGCACCAACCCCGATGGCTCGGTGCGCAAGGTCATGGGCGATCCGCTGCACTCCAAGCCCGTTGCGGTCACCTACGGCGGCAGCGAGGAGTCGCAGGACACGACGCTGTTCATCGGCACGAACGACGGCTACCTGCATGCGTTCGACGCCGACACGGGGCAGGAACAGTTCTCGATCATCCCGGACATGCTGCTCGGCCAGACCCCCGAGCTGCGCGTGAACGCCGGCAGCGAGAAGTTCTACGGACTCGACGGCCGCCCGGCGGTGCACAAGACCGACGATGGCGATGTATACCTTTACATCGGCATGCGTCGCGGCGGTGAGGCCTATTACGCCTTCAACGTGACGGACCGGACCGCGCCCACGCTCATGTGGCGCATCACCGACAGCTCGACCGGCTTCGGCAAGCTGGGCCAGAGCTGGTCCACGCCGGTGGTCTCGCACATCCTGGACGGCTCGACGGAGCGCACGGTGCTGTTCATCGGCGGCGGCTACGACACCGACCAGGACTCGGCCGCCTACTCGGCCGATTCGGTTGGTAACGCGCTGTACATGATCGACGCCGAAGACGGCAGCCTGCTGTGGAGCGCCTCCGATGCCGGCGCGGACCTGAACCTGGCGGACATGACAAACGCCATTCCGTCGGACGTGCGCGTCATCGACCTCACCGGCGACGGCCGCGCCGACCGACTCTACGTGGCGGACATGGGCGGGCGCCTGTTCCGCTTCGACGTGCACAACGGCAACTCCCTGACCGGCGAAGACCCGTTCATCACCGGCGGCAGAATCGCCTCGCTGGGCGCCGGCGACCTGGAGACGCCGACCACGGCCGACAATCGACGCTTCTACTACGCGCCGGACGTGTCGCTGGTGCGCAGCGACTCGGGCGACTTCATGAACATCGGCCTGGGCTCGGGCTACCGCGCCCATCCGCTCAACACCGAGACCGAGGACGCGTTCTACGCCGTGTGGGATCCCTACACCTTCGATCCGCCCCCGCTGGCCGACGAGAACGACCCGTACAGCTTCGACTACGGCTACGGCATCGTCGACAAGCTCCTGCCGGCCGAGGGCGAAAACAGCGTCACCGACCTGACCGATCCGGACACGCCGCTGCCCAACGGGGCCGTGGGCTGGAAGATCGACCTGGCCGGTGTCGGCGAGAAGGTGCTGTCCGAGGCGCGCACTTTCCAGGGTCAGATTTTCTTCAACACCTACACGCCCGGTGTCGTGAATGCCAACCCCTGCGCGCCTGCCGTCGGGCAGGCCCGAAGCTACGTGGTGGATCTCAAGGGCGCCGCCATCGGCGACGAGCGCGGGACGAATCTTGACCAGGGCACGATTCCCTCGGAACCCGTGTTCGTGTTCCCGCCGCCGGACGACGAGGGCGGCAACAGCGACCCCGGTGACAACGGCGGCGGTGACGGCGGAGATGGCGACGACGGTGACGGCGATCTCGACGACGAGCGCGAGGACGGCGAGGTGGCCTGCTTCATCGGACCCGAGCGCTGCCCCGTCGACCTGGTCAACACGCCGATCCGCACTTACTGGCTGAACGACCAGGACTGACGCCCGCTCCCGGGCAGAACGACGCCGCCGGCACACTGGTGCCGGCGGCGTAGCATTTGCACGGCCGCCCGGTCGTGCTGCCGTATACTACGGGGAATAACAAGAGCGACCCCGAGGACAGCGGCCCCGCCCTGCAGCGCAGCCTGATGCAAAAGGACACCGAACCGGTCGGCACCGAACGCTGGCGCCGTATCCAGACCGTCTTCCACGGTGCCCTGGAGGTGTCTGCCGACGAACGTGCCACGTTCGTGGTCAAGGCCTGCGCCGACGACCCGTCGCTGATCGCCGAGGTCGACGCGCTGCTCGCCGCCCACACCGAACCCGGTGGCGGTGTCGGCTCCATCATCTCGGAGGTGGCCGACGATGCCCTCGGCAGGCACGGTACGCGGCAGCCCGGGCACGTCGGGCCCTACGCGCTCATCCGGCCCATCGGTGAGGGCGGCATGGGCACCGTGTACCTGGCCGAACGCGACGACGACCAGTTCCGCCAGCGCGTCGCGGTGAAGATGGTGCGCCCGTCCGTGGGCAGCGACGAAGTGCTCGCGCGATTCCGCGGCGAACGACAGATCCTCGCCAACCTGAACCACCCGAACATCGCGCGCCTGCTGGACGGCGGCAGCGCCGACGACGGTTCGCCCTACATCGTCATGGAATACGTGGAAGGCGAACCCATCGACGAGTACTGCGACCGCCATCGCCTCGGCACCGTCGACCGCATCCGTTTGTTCACGGACGTGTGCTCCGCCGTGCACCTGGCGCACCAGAACCTGGTCGTGCACCGCGATCTGAAGCCGTCGAACATCCTGGTGACGCCCGACGGCATTCCGAAGCTGCTGGACTTCGGCATCGCCAAGCTGCTGGCGCCGGGCGGCGCACCGCACACGGTGGCCGTCACCCGTCTCGACGCCCGGGTGATGACACCTGAGCACGCCAGCCCGGAACAGATACGGGGCAAGCCGATCACAACGGCCAGCGACGTCTACTCGCTCGGCGTGCTGCTGTACCAGTTGCTCACGGGGAAGCGTCCCTATCGCTTCGAAACGCGCCGCCAGCAGGACATCGAGCGCGCCATCTGCCAGACGGAACCGCGCCGACCGAGCACCGCCGTTACCGCCAGCGATGACGCTGCCGGCAAAGCGACGACCGCCACCGGCGGCGACGTGGGCTCCGCACGCAACACCACCCTCGCCGGGCTCCGCAAGATCCTCAGCGGCGACCTGGACAACATCCTCCTCAAGACGCTGCGCAAGGAACCGCAGCGTCGTTACGGGTCTGTCCAGGCGCTCAGCGACGATCTGACGCGTTATCTCAACAACGAGCCCGTGCACGCGCGCCCCGAGACGCTGACCTATGTCGCCGCGAAGTTCGTACGGCGGCACTTCGCGGCCGTCGCCAGCAGCGCCGTGGTGCTGGCGACGATCGCCGGGCTGGTCAGCTACTACACCCTCGAACTGAGCCGCGAGCGCGATGCCGCGCGCCTGGAAGCGGCCAGGGCCGACCAGATCGCCGGTTTCATGATGGACCTGTTCGAGGTGTCCGACCCGGCGCGCTCACGCGGCGAGACCGTTACGGCGCGGGAACTGCTCGACCAGGGCGCGGCGAGGGTCGGTGTCGAACTGGCGGGACAGCCGAAGGTGCGGGCGCGCATGCTCGACGTCATCGGCCGCGTCTACCAGAAGCTCGCGCTGTACGATCGCGCCGAACCCTTGCTGGACGAGGCGCTGGCCATCCGCGAGACGGCCCTGCCCGACGCCAGCGAGGAATTGCTCGAGAGCCGCCTGAACCTGGCCGCTTTGCTGGACGAGATGGGCCGCTACGACGAATCGCGCGAGCGGTTTCGCGCGGCGCTGGCCACCGCCGAGGCGCAGTTCGGCGCCGACTCGCCGCAGGTCGCCATGGCGCTGCAGAGCCTTGGCGGGTCGTACATGTTCGACCTGGAGTACGACAAGGCCGAACCGCTGTTCCGCCGCGCGCTCGACATCCACCGGGGCGCGACGACGCCGGACAACATCGCCATTGCGGGCACCCTGATG
>JAAUYH010050370.1_pt1 | contig 32515 bp, 28 predicted proteins | sample 7278061 | NCBI WGS metagenome assembly JAAUYH01 (sample SAMN14350203, study PRJNA611818) | marine sediment metagenome | isolation source: surface marine sediment (0.6m) | place: French Polynesia: Moorea | collected 2018-08 | reverse complement strand
GGCGCCATAGACAATGCGGGTGAAGAAATCGCGGCCCAGATCGTCGATTCCGAACCAATGTGCCCAGGAGGGAAAGGCCAGCGAGGTGGCGAGAAACGTCTGATCGTTCGGTGCGCCGGTCGTCACCAAAGGGGCAAAGATGGCCATCAGCACGATGACGCCCAGAACCGAACCGCCGACCAGCGCGGCGCGATTTGCAAGAAACCGCCGCCAGGCAAGCACCAGCGGGCCGCGCTGGCGCCTCGCGGGTTGCTGAGCGACCGGCGCTGACGCCGGTCTGTCCGCATTCGCCGTCACGCTCATTCCTTGCCACTCCCGTGTCGAATGCGCGGATTGAGCCAGGCATAGGCGATGTCGGAAATCAGATAGGCCAGACAGAGCATGACCGTCAGCATGAGCATGAGGGCCATTTCCAGCGGATAGTCGCGTGTGCGAATCGACGACACGAAGAAACTGCCGAGGCCGGGAACCCGGAACATCGCTTCAACAAATATCGAACCGGTCGCCGTGCCGATGAACATAGGCAGAAACACGGTCACAAGAGGAATGGCCGAATTCCTGAGGACATGTCGAAAGACGATCTGGCGTTCCGGCAGGCCCTTGGCGCGCAGGACCGTGACGAAGGGCTTGTTCAGCGTGTCCAGCATGGCCGACCGCGTATAGCGCGCATAGGTCGCCAGAGGGATGGTCGCATAAGCGATGATCGGGAGGATCCAGCGCTGCGGTTCGCCCCATCCCGATGATGGCAGCCACCCCAGCCACACGGAAAACAGCAGAATCAGAAGCATCGAGATGACAAAGATCGGCACCGTCAGGCCCAGCGTCGCGACCGTCGATGCCAGATAATCGACCCAGCTATTCCGCCTGAGCGCGGCGGCCGTCCCCAACAGGATTCCGAGGGGGGCGCCGATCAGCACGCCCAGCCCGCCAAGCACCAGCGACGGCACCCAGGCACGGCCAAGCAGTTCCAGCACGGTTTCGCCGTGACTCTGGAACGGAACGCCGAAATCCAGGCGCAGCACGCCGCCCATATAACTCAGATATTGGACATAGAGCGGCCGGTCGAGCCCGTATTGCGCGAGAAGCTTCTGCCGCACCTCATCCGGCACCGGCATGTCTCCTGCGTCGAACGGCCCGCCCGGGATCGAATGCATCATCAGGAAAATGATGATGGAGACGACAAAGAACGTCACCGCGACCGATGTCAGTCGGCTCAGGATATAGCCGATCACCGTCTTGGCCCCTGCGCTTGAAGATCTGGCTTCATGGGCGGACCTCCGCTTCGACCAGATGGTCGGGTGCAACAGGTACCAGCCGCCTTGCGCCGTCCGTAGCCGCCACCGGCGCGGTCAACAGCGATGCGTCGACGATCAGCCGTGCCTGTTCCAGCTCATCGCGCGACCGGAATTGGCGCCGGTGTCGACGGCTCGGATCCAGCACGGGGATCGCATCGAGAAGCGACTGGGTATAGGGATGCCGCGCACCGGTGAAGATCAGCTCGGTCGCCGCCTGCTCGACGATCCGGCCGTTGAACATGACGGCCACCTGATCGCAGAGCGAACGGACGACCGACAGGTCATGGCTGATGAAGAGGATCGACAAGTCCATCTGGTCCTGAAGATCCTGGAGGAGATTGATGATCTGAGCCTTGACCGACACATCAAGCGCGGAGGTCGGCTCATCTGCGATCAGAACGGCCGGTTCCAGGATCAGCGCGCGCGCGATGGCGACCCGTTGTCGCTGGCCGCCGGACAGTTCATGGGGATAGCGACTTCCGAAACTGCGATGCAGCCCGACGCGCTCTAGCCAGTCAAGGGCGGCCTCGCCCTGCGAGCGCGCATCGCCCAGCCCATGGATTCTGAGCGGTTCCGCGACGGTCTGCTGCAGGGTGAACATCGGATCAAGCGCCGAATAGCTGTCCTGAAAGACCACTTGCATCCGCCGGCGAAACGGACGGAGGTCCTGCGGCGATAGATCGGTGATGTCCTGTCCTTCGAGGAGAATGCGCCCTTCGGTTGGTTCAACGAGGCGCAGGGCCATCATGCCCGTCGTCGACTTGCCGGACCCGCTTTCGCCCACCAGCCCCAATATGCCGTTGCGCGGCAGCAGGATATTGACATCGCGCACAGCATTGAGCGGCGTGGTCCGGCGGTTGAACAGGGTTCCACCGCGCAGCATGAATGTCTTGCTGATACCCTGCAGCTCGAGGGCCGGAACCGGTTCGGTCTGTTCAGCGCGCGCCGTCATTCCGTCAGCCTCCAGCATGCCGCTTGATGGTCATCGGCGATATCGACCACCGGCGGCTCGGCATTGGCGCAAGAGGCATCGGCCAACGAACAGCGCGGGTGAAACGGGCAGCCCGTCGGCGGATTGGATGGATCGGGGGAACCGCCCGGTATCTCGGTCAATCGCCGCCGCCCGCCCTCCTGCCCCGGAATCGACTCGAGCAGCGCACGGGTATAGGGATGGCGCGCCCCGCCGAAGATGGCGCCGACCGGGGCCTGCTCCATCACCTTGCCGCCATACATGACGACAACGCGATCGACCGTTTCCGCCACGACCCCCAGATCGTGGGTTATTACGATCAGCCCCATATGGAACTCGGCCTGAAGATCCTTGATGAGCTGGAGGATCTGCGCCTGCACCGTCACATCGAGCGCCGTCGTCGGTTCATCCGCGAACAGGACACGCGGGTTGCACGACAGCGCCATGGCAATCATGGCCCGTTGCAGCATGCCGCCCGACAGCTGATGCGGATAGCTGTCGAGCACCGCTTCGGCGTTGCGGATCTCAACCCGGCGCAGAAGGTCAAGCGCCTCGGCCCGGGCCTCTCTCTTGCGTCGTTTGCGATGGGTCAAGATCGTCTCGGCGATCTGATCGCCGATGGTGAAGACCGGATCGAAGGCGGTCATCGGGTCTTGAAAGATCATGGCGGCCGCGCTGCCCCGCAACCGGCCGAGATCCTCCGCGCTGGCTTGAGTCATCTCGACCCCCTCCAGCATCAGACGCTCCGCCCGGACAACCGCCGGCGGAGTCCGCAACAATCGCATGACCGCCATGCAGGAGACCGATTTTCCCGAGCCGCTCTCACCCACGATCCCGAGACTCTCGCCCGGTTCGAGATGAAGGCTCACGCCGCGCACGGCCTGGACCACAGAATCGAACTGCGGAAAACTCACATGCAGGTCGCGAATATCGACCTGCCGATCAGCAGTCGCCGTCGTCAATTCCTATCGTCCCATGGGAGGTCCCGGCGGCACGAGGCCGCCGGGATGCGCAAGGTGCGCCTGAACGGTCGCCGCTACTGCACCGTCAGGTGGGTATAGAAATACGGCGTCAGCCGACTCGAAGCGGACAGCCCATTCTCAGTCGGAACGGTGGCCTCGCCCGAAACGCGCTCGGAAAACACGAAGGTTTGGATCGGGTGCACAAGCGGGATGATCGACGCATTGTCGATCAGCACTTGTTCGGCCTGCTCATAGTATTCCAGGCGCGTATCCCAATCGGATGCCGCTCCGGCTGCGTCGACCAGCCTGTCATACTCGGGCAACCGGTGATCATGGCGGCCGCCATCGTAGAAGATGCCGTAGAAGTTGGATGGATCGACATAGTCGTATTCGTAGGGCGACAGGAACAGATTGTTGGTCTCTTCCGTCAGTGCCTCCATCCAGTCCTGAATCGGCATGACACGGATCCCCATGTCGATGCCCAGATGCTCTTTGAACTCGGCCTGGAGATACTGCAGCATCGGCGCGGTAATCGCGCCATTGTAGCCACCTTGGTCGCGATACCAGATTTCGACTTCGGGGAACCCTTCGCCATTGGGATAGCCCGCCGAGGCCAGATGTTCGCGGGCCTTCTCGGGATCGAAGGCGGCCTGTGCGGCAATGTCTTCATTGTAGCCCGGGTAGGACGGCGACAGCAGCGACCGACCCGGAATTGCCAGATCGGCAAGGACGGTTTCCGTCATCTCGTCTCGGTCGATGGCATAGGACAGCGCCTTGCGCACATCGAGGTTGTCGAAGGGTTCGGCATCGAGATCGAACGAGATATAGGACACCGCAAAAATCGCGTTGCGGCGCAGGTTCTCCGCCATTCGCTGTTCCATGAACGGAATCTGGCCACGGTTGAGATAGGCCATGTCCAACTCGCCGGCCATGAACGCCGGCAGTCCGACATCGGCGGCGCCGAGGCTGGTGTTCACTTCGAAACGTTCCATCGTCGCCGGCCAAGGCCCGGTATATTCGGGGTTGGGCACGAACGTCATCGTATTGTCGTTCTTCTCCCAGCTTTCCACCATGTAGGCGCCGGACGCGACGAGGGTGTCCACATTCACCGCATAATCATCGCCCAGCTCGTCCCAAACATGCTTGGGCACCGGATACCACAGGCTCACGACGCTCGGCAGATAGGGGCGCGGTGTCGTCGTGGTCAATTCGATGGTCAAATCGTCGACTGCGCGAATGCCAAGAGCGTCCGCTTCGGCCGCGCCCGACGTGACGTCCGACCAGCCGGCGACGCCGCCCGCGAAATCCCAGTACCATGCAAAATCGTAGCCGGTCGTCGCCGCCCGTTGGAGAGAGAAGACGTAATCCTCTGCGGTTAGCGGATGCCCGTCGGAGTATTTCAGCCCGTCGCGGAGCTTGAAGGTCCAGGTCAGCCCATCGTCTGACTGCGACCAGCTTTCTGCCCCAAGCCCGTGTAGGTTGAAGTTTTTGTCAAAACTCGTAAGCGGCAGCATTACAATTTCAGGGTATCCGGCTCTCGAATACACTGTCTTCATGTAATCCATATAGGTGCCCGAAGTATTGTCGCCGGGAAAGACGATATCCTGAGCCGCCACCGGTGTGGCCATCGCCAGCGCTAGGCATGTGGCAAACGTTCTGAGCATCATGCGTCCTCCTCCTCATTGTCGTGATTTTTTGGACCGGCCGATTGCGACCGGCACATTGCTTATTTTTGGCTAGATCACCGAGATCTCGGCTCAATGTAAGATGTCTGACATATGACAACGGTCTTGCAGCCAAAGCCCTTCTGTCAAGGGCAAACACATGGCCAAACGGGACGGGCGCGGACCGGCAGAAGCGAGCGCAAGATGCCTTCGTGGCGCGCTGTTCGAAGCCAGTTAGACGCTCCTCGATATCAATGGAATGGCCCGGTTTGACATTGCGCCATTGCGATGGTCACTTGGGCTTGACCTGCTTTCGTGGACTCCTTTCTCCCAAACGATGAGGGTTCCACGAAAACGGCGGCATCTCCATTCCTTTACAAGTTCCTTCGCGGGAATGACCGTAGGGGGACTGGCATCACCCAGGCCGTACAGCATGACGACTGAACCCGATCCAGCGCCCGTGGCCGACAGCCATTCCCCGCGCGACCTGACCGGCCACATGGCGCAGATCGTCTACGTCGCCGGCATCCTGCTCAGCCTCGCCCACATCTGGTTCAACACCTTCGGCATACTGCCGGAGCTGATCCGAAACGCGGCGCATTTCGCCGGCTTTGGCCTGCTCTGCGCGTTGATCTTCCCGCTGGCGCGGCCGCGCAAGCCGGCGGCGGAACGCCTGATCGCCTGGATAGACCTCGCCATCGGCCTCGCCGTGGTCGCCTGCGTCGTCTACATCCTGGTCCGCGAGCGGGCGGTTTCCGGCCGCAGCTTCACCAGCACCTGGGATTTCATCGTCGCCACCGCGACGATCCTGATCGCGCTGGAATTCACCCGCCGCACCACCGGCTGGATCATTCCGACCATCATCGTCGTGGCGCTGACCTATGCCGGCTGGTGGGGCCAGTTCCTCGGCGGCTCGCTGCATTTTCCCGGGCTCACCTACGAGACCATGCTGCAGCGGAGCATCTATGGCGAGGACGGCATGTTCGGCACCATCGCCAGCATCTCCTCCAGCTTCGTGTTCATGTTCATCCTGTTCGGCGCCTTCCTGATCACCTCGGGCGCCGGCGACTTCATCATCAAGATCGCCCAGGCGCTGGCCGGACGGATGACCGGCGGTCCCGGCTTCGTGGCGGTGATCGGCTCCGGGCTGACCGGCACCATCTCCGGCTCGGCGGTCGCCAACACCGTCTCCACCGGCGTCATCACCATCCCGCTGATGAAGAAGTCCGGCTTCCCGCCGCGCTTCGCGGCCGGGGTCGAGGCCGCCGCCTCCACCGGCGGCCAGCTGATGCCGCCGATCATGGGGGCCGGCGCCTTCGTGATGGCCAACTACACCCAGATCCCCTACCTGCAGATCGTCGCCGTCTCCTTCCTGCCGGCCCTGCTCTACTTCCTCGGGATCGCCTTCTATGTGCGCATCGAGGCCAAGAAGCAGGGGCTGGTGCCGCCGGCCGGCGAGGCGCCGAAGGTGCTGCCGGTGCTGAAGGAGGGCGGCGTCGCCTTCCTGCTGCCGCTGGCGGTCCTGGTCGGCCTGCTGGTCTACGGCTTCACGCCGACCTATTCCGCCGGCTTCGCCATCCTCTCGGTGGTGGCGGCAAGCTGGCTGACGCCCAACCGCATGGGCGTGCGCAAGGTGCTCGACGCGCTGGCGCTCGGCGCCCGCACCATGGTGCTGACCGCCATGCTGCTGGTCACGGTCGGCCTCATCGTCAGCGTCATCGCCACCACCGGGCTCGGCAACACCTTCTCGCTGATGATCGCCGACTGGGCCGGCGGCAGCCTGCTGGTGGCCATCGTGCTGATCGCCATCGCCTCGCTGGTGCTGGGCATGGGCCTGCCGGTGACCGCCGCCTATATCGTCCTGGCGACCCTCTCGGCGCCGGCACTCTACGTGCTGATCACGGAATCGGCGCTGATCGACGCGGTCGCGTCCGGCGCCCTGCCCGATTCCGCCAGTGCGGTGCTGATGCTGGTGGCGCCGGACCGCGCCGCCCTGCTCGGCCAGCCCATGAGCCAGGCCGACGCCGCGGCGCTGGTGGCGCTGATCCCGCCGGAGATGACCAGCATGGTGCGCGAGGCGACCCTGGCGCCGGCGGTGCTGACCACCGCCTTGCTCTCGGCCCATATGATCATCTTCTGGCTGAGCCAGGACTCCAACGTGACCCCGCCCGTCTGCCTGACCGCCTTCGCCGCCGCGGCGATCGCCGGCACCCGGCCGATGGCGACCGGATTCACCGCCTGGAAGATCGCCAAGGCGCTCTACATCGTGCCGCTGCTGTTCGCCTACACGCCGTTCCTGAGCGGCGACATCGCCACGGCGCTCACCATCTTCGCCTTCGGCACGCTCGGCCTCTACGCCATCATCTCGGCCATCGAGGGCCATGCCGAGGCGGCCTATCCCTGGCCGTGGCGACTCGTGATGGCCGGGCTCGGCCTCGCGTTGCTATGGCCCTGGAGCCTGTGGGTGCAGGTCGCCGGGGCGGTCCTGCTGGCCGGCTTCATGGCCTGGAACATCACCTCCGGTCGCCGGCTTGCGGCCGGCGAGGCCGCCGGATAGGTTGACTCCGAGGCGGCCGGGACGCAGCGCGGATGTCGCGCTCCGGCGGCAACCCATCCCGTCGTCCCCGGGCTTGACCCGGGGACCCACGGACCGGCGAACGCAATGGTCCCTGGGTCGGGACAGGCGCAAGAGTGGGTCCCCGGGTCAAGCCCGGGGACGACGTGGAGGAAATTTGGGGTTCGGCTCGGCCACGGCACCGGATCGGCCGGCTGAACACAGGCTAATCGGTTCAGGGGGGAGCCATCGACCATGGATATGAAGGGCGAGTACCGCATCGAGGCGCCGCGCCAGGAGGTCTGGGACGCGTTGAACGACCCGGAGATCCTGAAGCGGGCGATCCCCGGCTGCGAGGAGATCAGCAAGACCTCCGACACCGAGATGACCGCCAAGGTCACCGCCAAGGTCGGGCCGGTTAAGGCCAAGTTCCAGGGCAATGTCACCCTGTCGGACATCGTCCCGCCGGAGAGCTACACCATCTCCGGAGAAGGCAAGGGCGGCGCGGCCGGCTTCGCCAAGGGCGGTGCCAAGGTGGCGCTGGCCGAGGACGGCGCGGCCACGGTCCTGACCTACGAAGTCCATGCCAATGTCGGCGGCAAGCTGGCGCAGATCGGCTCGCGGCTGATCGACGGCACCGCGAAGAAGATGGCCGACGATTTCTTCGGCACCTTCGCCACCCTGGTCGGCGGGCCGGCGGAGGCGGCAGCCGAGGCGCCGGCTCCTGCTCCGCCGCCAGGCGCCGAACCGGCCGCCGCGCCGCCACCCCCGGAGGCTCCGCCGCCGGCCCCGGCCCCGGAGCCGCGTCCGGGCGGCCTCAGCCCCGTTACCTGGGTCACCGGGATCATCGTCCTGGTGCTGGTCCTGCTGCTGTTCTACAGCCTGAGCTAGGTCCGGTCGGGGGACGCGTCGTTGTCGGGCATTGGCACAGCCTGACGGACCGGCGTGCTCCCCCTGACCCGCATGCGCGATTGGCCGCTTTGCGACGCCGTGCGCGCTTGACCACCCCCCGCCATCCCCCTAGCCTCTCAGGGTCCGGTTCATGCCGGGCCCGGCGAGCGGCGGAACCAACGCGCCGCAGCCGGTTTTCGCGCGTCGACACGATATCGGGGAGGAACGGATGGCCACCGTGTCCATGACGGTGAACGGCAAGGCAGTCTCAAAGGACGCCGAGCCGCGCACCCTGCTGGTTCAGTTCTTGCGAGAAACCCTTGGGCTTACCGGCACCCATGTCGGCTGCGATACGAGCCAATGCGGCGCCTGCGTGGTGCATCTCGACGGCAAGTCGGTGAAGGCCTGCACCCTGCTGGCGTCCCAGGCCGAGGGCGCGGAGGTCACCACCATCGAGGGGCTGGCGGCCGCCGACGGCACCCTGCACCCGGTCCAGGAGGCGTTCCGCGAACATCACGGCCTGCAATGCGGCTTCTGCACGCCGGGCATGGTGATGAGCGCCGTCGACCTGCTGAACACCAACCCGAACCCGTCCGAGACCGAGGTTCGCGACTGGCTGGAAGGCAACATCTGCCGCTGCACCGGCTACCACAACATCGTCAAGGCGATCCTGTCGGCCGCCGGCCAGGCGCCGGCCCAGGCCGCAGAGTGAGGGAGGGCGCGACATGCCAGACGGAATCGGCGAAGCCGTAAAACGCAAGGAAGACCGGCGTTTCCTCACCGGGAAGGGCCGCTACACCGACGACATCAACCGGCCGGGCCAGGCGTTTGCGTATTTCCTGCGCTCGCCCCACGCCCATGCCCGCATCAAGGGCATCGACACCGCCGCCGCGGCCTCCGCACCCGGCGTGCTGGCGGTGCTGACCGGAGAGGATCTCAAGGCGGACGGGCTGGGCGGCCTGATCTGCGGCTGGATGATCCATTCCAAGGACGGCTCGCCGATGAACGCCGGGCCGCACCCCGCGCTGGCCGACGGCAAGGTCCGCTATGTCGGCGACCATGTCGCGGTGGTGGTGGCCGACACCTACGCCCAGGCCAAGGACGCGGCGGAGCAGATCGAGGTCGACTACGAGGTCCTCGCCGCCGTGGTGTCGACCGCCGACGCCACCTCGGACGGCCAGCCGACCGTGCATGACGAGATCGCCGCCAACCGGGTCTATGACTGGGAGCTGGGCGACAAGGCCGCGGTCGACGCGGCGATCGCCGGCGCCCACCACGTCACCAAGATCGACATCGTCAACAACCGCCTGATCCCCAACGCCATGGAGCCGCGGGCGGCGATCGGCGACTACGACAGCGGCGACGAGAACTTCACGCTCTACACCACCAGCCAGAACCCGCATGTGGCGCGGTTGGTGCTGTCCGCCTTCGTCGGCATCGCGCCGGAGCACAAGCTGCGGGTGGTGGCGCCGGATGTCGGCGGCGGCTTCGGCTCGAAGATCTTCATCTATGCCGAGGAGACGGTCTGCCTGTGGGCCTCGAAGCGGGTCGGCCGGCCGGTGAAGTGGACCGGCGAACGGGTCGAGAGCTTCATGTCCGACGCCCATGGCCGCGACCACGTCACCACGGCCGAGCTGGCCATGGACGCGGACGGCAAGTTCCTGGCCCTGAAGGTCGACACCATCGCCAACATGGGCGCGTACCTGTCCACCTTCGCCTCCTGCGTGCCGACCTATCTCTACGCCACGCTGCTGTCGGGGCAGTACGTGATCCCGTCGATCCACTGCAATGTCGAGGCGGTCTACACCAACACCGCCCCGGTCGACGCCTATCGCGGCGCCGGCCGGCCCGAGGCGACCTATGTGGTGGAGCACATCGTCGAGACGGCGGCGCGGGAGATGGGCATCGACCCGGCCGAGCTGCGCCGGCGCAACTTCGTGCCGGCCGACGCCTACCCCTACCAGACCCCGGTCATCCTGACCTATGACTGCGGCGACTACGGCGCCTCGCTGGACAAGGCGCTCGAGGTCGCCGACTACGCCAACGTGGCGGCCCGCAAGGCCGACGCGCAGTCGCGCGGCAAGCTGCACGGCGTCGGGTTCTCGGCCTACATCGAGGCCTGCGGCATCGCCCCATCGGCGGCGGTCGGCTCGCTCGGCGCCGGCGTCGGACTGTGGGAGAGCGGCAAGATCCGCTTCAACGCCACCGGCAACCTGTTCGTCTATACCGGCAGCCACAGCCACGGCCAGGGCCACGAGACCACCTTCGCGCAGCTGATGTCGTCCTATCTCGGCATCCCCACCGATCAGGTCGAGGTGATCCACGGCGACACCGAGAAGACGCCGATGGGCATGGGCACCTATGGCTCGCGCTCGCTGGCGGTGGGCGGCTCCGCCCTGGTCAAGGCGGCGGAGAAGATCATCGCCAAGGGCAAGAAGATCGCCGCCCATCTGATGGAGGCGTCGGAAGGCGACATCGAGTTCGCCGACGGCAAGTTCACCGTGGCCGGCACCGACAAGGAGAAGACGATCCAGGAGATCGCCTTCGCCGCCTACGTGCCGCACAACTACCCGGCCGATCTGGAGCCGGGGCTGGAGGAGTCGGCGTTCTACGACCCGCTGAACTTCACCTTCCCCGCCGGCACCCAGATCTGCGAGGTGGAGATCGATCCCGACACCGGCCAGGTGGAGATCACCAACTTCGTCGCGGTCGACGATTTCGGCACCGTCATCAATCCGATGATCGTCGAGGGCCAGGTCCATGGCGGCATCGCCCAGGGTGTGGGCCAGGCGCTGCTGGAAGGCTGCGTCTATGACGGCGAATCCGGCCAGCTCGTGACCGGCTCCTACATGGACTACACCATGCCGCGGGCCGACGACTTGCCCAGCTTCAAGGTTGACATGACCACCACGGTCAATCCGAGCAACCCGCTGGGCGTGAAGGGCTGCGGCGAGGCCGGCGCGATCGCCGCGCCGGCGGCGGTGATGAACGCCATCACCGACGCCATCGGCGCCGACATGCAGATGCCGGCGACGCCGTCGCGCGTCTGGCAGGCGCTGCAATCGGCCCAGGCCGCCGAATAGGGAGGGACAACAACCATGTATGAATTCGAGTACCACAAGCCCTCCTCGGTCGCCGATGCGACGGCGGCGGTGAAGGGCGCATCCGACGGCACCTTCATGGCCGGCGGCCAGACGCTGATCCCGACGCTGAAGCAGCGTCTCGCCTCGCCGTCCGATGTCATCGACCTCGGCGGCATCGCGGAACTGTCGGGCATCCGCCAGGACGGCAACGATCTGGTGATCGGCGCCATGACCACCCATGCCGAGGTGGCGTCCTCGGATGTCGTGAAGCAGGCCATTCCGGCCCTGGCGGCGCTGGCCGAGGGCATCGGCGATCCGCAGGTGCGCAATTGCGGCACCATCGGCGGCTCGGTGGCCAACAACGACCCGGCGGCGGACTACCCGGCCGCCCTGGTCGGGCTCGGCGCCACGGTGCAGACCGACAGCCGCAGCATCGCGGCCGATGATTTCTTCACCGGGCTGTTCGAGACGGCGCTGGGCGACGGCGAGCTGATCACCGAGATCCGCTTTCCGATCCCGGCCAAGGCGAGCTACCAGAAGTTTCCCAACCCGGCCAGCCGCTACGCCATCACCGGCGTCATGGTGGCCGAGACCGCGGACGGGGTGCGCGTCGCGGTGACCGGCGCCGGCTCCGACGGCGTGTTCCGCGCCAGCGACATCGAGTCTGCGCTCGCCGGCGGCCTGTCGGCCGGCGCTGTCGGCGGCGTCACCATCGCCGCCGACAACCTCAACAGCGACATCCACGCCTCGTCGGAATACCGCGCCAACCTGGTCAAGGTCATGGCCAAGCGCGCGGTCGCCGCAATCGCCTAGGATCCCGGCTTGACCGTTGAGAGGGCGTCGTCCCCAGGGCGGCGCCCTCTTTCGTTGGCAAGCCAGCCGGGTCAACCCGTGCGGCTCGGCAAACCGGTGCCTTGCCCGAACGCTGCGTGATTCACCTCCTCTCGGCAGTTGCCGGCTCGCGGTTTATGTTTAATCTGAATGCCGAGACGGACGTGCAATCGAGATGAGATCTTCGAGTGGGCTGGCGTCTTCGCGTACAGTCTGAATTGCAGTTCACAAGTTTCTGATATCAGGGAGGAAATGGGGTAATGTCGGGAATATCGAAATGCTGGGTCGCTGTGGCCGGGCTGGCGCTGCTCGGCGCCTGTGAGACGTCGGGTGGATCGGCGACCGCCCCGACGGAGGCTTCGGCGACGATCGAGTCGATCGAGACCACGGCCTTGGTCAAGCTCGTCGACCTGGAAGAGCGCCAGGTCCTGCTGGAAGACCGGAATGGCCGCCTGGTCACCATCATCGCCGGTCCGGAGGTCCGCAATCTCGACCAGGTCGAGCCCGGCGACACGGTCGAGGTCGCCTATGTGCGCAGCATCGCCGTCCATATGGTCCAGCCCGGCGAGGCCACGGCGGATGTGCAGGCGGTGGTCGCGGACGTGCGCTCGCCCGAGGGCGAGCGGCCGGCGACGATCAAGGGCGAATCCGTAACGATGCTGGTGCAGATCGTCTCCTACGATCCGGACAGCAAGGTCGTCGTGTTCACCGCGCCCGACGGGTTCACGCACAGCGTGGTCGTGCAACGGCCGGAGATGCAGGAATTCGCCCTTGGATTGTCCCCGGGCGACGAGGTCGAGGTGACCTTCACCGAGGCCCTTGCCGCGGCTGTCGTGGAGACCACGCAGTAGCCGATTCCGGGATCGCCGGGGCCCCGGCCCCGCAGAGATTCGATGTTCACGACGTCCCGATCGGCGCCGACGCGGTCAGCGTGGACCTCGATACCTCGCTGGAATGGCGCCGCGGCCTCGTCGGGGTCATCGAAGGGCGCGCCGTCGCGGCGGTCGACAGCCGCGACGGCAACCACGCAGAGAGCCGGGGCTCACGCCCAAAGGCGTGCGATCCGGCGCGGCGGAGTCAGGTGCGCAGTCGACCCTGGCCGACCTCGTAGCCGACCGTCTGCATCTCCGGGTCGCCTCGGTCCATCATGCCAGGATCCACGTAATAGCCGGCGAGCGGGTTGCCCTCCTGCTGCTTGACGCTGGCGAACATCTCGATCCAGCGATGTGACCAGTCCTGCCACCCGGGACTGCCATGCGGATTGGCCGGCGCCTCGTCGACCACCTGGCGGATCATCGGGTGGTCGGTGTCCTGATCCTGGTTGAAGACGATCGAACGCCAGACGAGGTTGCCCAACACGCTGACATAAGACGGATTGCTGCTCAGTGCCGGCGGCATCAGCATCGGCCAGACCCGTTGCGGAATGACGTGGTCCGCATCGACGAAAGTCCGCTGGGTCCGCGGCGACCGGTCGACACGCTGGAAATAGGCATTGAGTTCGTCGGGCGTCCGACTGATCAGGAAATCCCGGTAGCGGTTCGCCGATTGTGGGTAGAGCCCGGCGGCGACGTGACTCTGGCATCGGGTGATGAATGCGGCCGGATTGGTAAGGATCTGCGCTGCTGTAATCATTGTCGGGTCCATGCTGCGGTCGGTGTCCGGCATCGTGTCGCAACCGACCATTTTCTCGACGTCTGGCCTCCTGCCGTCTCCGCGTTATGGAAAGTGCCTTGCTGTACCCTACCAGATAGTGCGTCAATTTTCGAAAAATTTTATTAAATAGCGAAAATCTGAACTTCGGCTTTGACTGGCCTTATTTCGATAATCCTAGAAATACCGTTTGACGGGTGGGGCCGGCCAGCCTATATAGGCTTCATGGAGCTTGAGAAGACAGCGGAACGCCTGGAGGCCCTGGGCAACGCGACCCGGCTCGGCATCTACCGCATCCTGGTGCGGGCCGGCGATGACGGGCTATCGGTCGGCGAGGTGCAGGCCCGCACCGAGATCCCGCGCTCGACCCTGTCGCACCATCTGCACCGGCTCACGCGGGTCGGTCTGGTGAGCCAGGAACGCCGGGCGACCACCCTGATCTGCCGGGCCAACTACGCGGTGATGAACGAGACCCTGTCGTATCTGGCGTCCGAATGCTGCGCCGACGCGCAGGAGGCCGAGGACGCGGCCTGACGGCCGGCTCTGTTTGCCTTGTTATTTCGATCCTTCTAGTTGGATCGAACATGCCATTGAGGATCAGTGAATGATGGGCGTCGTGAAGTGCCATTCTCTCACCCAACCGTCATTCCCGCGAAAGCGGGAATCCAGTCGAACACTGCGCCCTCTGGATTCCCGCTTTCGCGGGAATGACGAGCCGAGTGTGAGGATCGCCCGGCAGACCATTCGCCTGTCCACACAAGTGAAGAGCATGCCCCTCAAAGGACCACAGAAATGACCACCATCGCCCTTTCGGCATTCCGGGCGGTCCGCGGCATCGACCGTGTCGTCGTGGCGATCCTGGCCATCATCCTGCTGATCGCGCTGATCTCACCGGACCAGGCGCGTGAGAGCATCGTCTTCACCGGCCACGCCCTTCTCGACGTCTCGATCTTCCTGCTGCTCTCCGTCGGCGTCACCGCCTATGCCAAGGCGTCGGGCTCGGACCGGTTGATCGCCAAGGCGTTCAGCGGCCGCACCGGCACCATGATCGTGGCGGCGTCGCTGATGGGCGCGCTGTCGCCGTTCTGCTCCTGCGGCGTCATCCCGCTGATCGCCGCCCTGCTGGCCATGGGCGTGCCGCTGCCGGCGGTGATGGCGTTCTGGCTCGCCTCGCCGATCATGGACCCGTCCATGTTCGTGCTGACGGCCGGCACCCTCGGCTTCGAATTCGCCGCGTACAAGACCTTCGCGGCGTTCGCCATGGGACTGCTCGGCGGCTTCGGCACCGCGGCCCTTATGGGCAGCGCCTGGTTTCACAACCCGCTCAGGCCCGGCATCGGCGATGGCGGCTGCGGCGGTGCCGCGGTGCGCAGCGATGCCCCGCCCGTCTGGCGGTTCTGGACCGAGGACAAGCGGCGCGACGCCTTCCGGCGGACCGGCGTCGACACCATCGGCTTCCTCGGCAAATGGCTGGCGCTCGCCTTCCTGCTGGAAAGCCTCATGCTCACCTACGTACCGGCCGAACTGGTCGCCTCCACGCTGGGCGGCGGATGGCTGTCGGTCCTGGCCGCCACCTTCGTCGGCGTGCCGGCCTATCTCAACGGCTATGCCGCCCTGCCCCTGGTCGGCGGGCTGATCGAGCAGGGCATGGCGCCGGGTGCGGGCATGGCCTTCCTGCTGGCCGGCGGCGTCACCTCGATCCCCGCCGCGATCGCCGTCTACGCCCTCGCCCGCCTGCCGGTCTTCACCGCCTATCTGACCTTCGCCCTGGTCGGCTCGCTGAGCCTGGGTGCGCTGTTCGGCCTGGTGGCATAGCCAACGCACCGGACCGGGCTCGCCGGACTCCGCATCGGAACAGGACAAACCGAACATAGATAAAATTTTATCTTGATTTTAGATCAAATTTTATCTATCTCTATGGATGTTGGTGTTGGGGCTTGGCACCGCGCTCCGCGCCTCCTCCCTCGACGGACCCGTCGGTGCCAGGCAGACTGTTACGCGGCCCCATCAGCCGCGTAGACCGGGGCGAGCCTCAGGCTCGCCCCGCTTTTCTTGCGCGCCGGTCAGCCGTCTTCCGCTCCGACACCGGCCCCCGCTCCGACGATCGTTCGATCGGGCACGTACCCCACGGGCTTGTCGCCGACCGTGGCGCCGCCGGTCAGCATGCCCTGCAGTTCCGGACCGAAGAAGGTGTACGGAAACCGCCGGGGCTCGGCGCTGACCGCATCAAGACGGGCCAGGAGCTCCTCCGGGAGGTCGAAGTCGAGCGCGCCGAGGTTGTCACGCAGCTGGCTCGTCTTGGTCGCGCCGATCAGCACCGATGCGACGCCCGGCCGGTTGGCGACCCAGTTCACCGCGATCTGTGCCATGGAGCGGCCCAGCGCCTTCGACACCGCCTCGAGCTCCGCGACGATCGCCCAGTTGCGTTCGGTGAACTTCTCGAAGGCCGGATTGCCAGACCCCTCCACGGTCTTCAGCCGGCCCTCGCCTTCCGCACCGTCGGCGGCGGCCCGGTACTTGCCGGAGAGCAGGCCGGAGGCCAGCGGACTCCAGACCATCACGCCCATGCCATGGCGGGTCCCGAGATCGACGAATTCGTTCTCGATGCCGCGCTCGACCAGGCTGTATTCGAGCTGCAGGGCCGAGACCGGCTCATAGCCGCGCAGTTCGGCGATCGCCTGGGCGCGGGAGGCATACCAGGCCGGCACGTCGGACAGCCCGACATGGCGGATTTTTCCGGCCCGGACGAGATCGTCCATGGTCCGCATCACCTCTTCCGCCGGGGTCAGCCGGTCCCAGGTGTGCAGGATGTAGAGGTCGATGTAGTCGGTGCCGAGGCGCCTCAGCGAGCCCTCGACCGCGGCGAGGATGTGCTTGCGACCGTTGCCGCCGGCATTCGGATTGCCGGGGTCGGCGTTGTAGCTGAACTTGGTGGCGATGACCGCCTTGTCGCGCAGGCCGCGTTCGGCGATGAAGCGGCCCAGCAGCTCTTCCGAACGGCCGTTGGTATAGAGGTCGGCCGAATCGAGGAGGTTCCCGCCGGCATCGACATAGGCGTTGAAGATCTCCTTGGATGCCGACTCGTCGGCGCCCCAGCCCCAATCGTCGCCAAACGTCATGGTGCCCAGCGCCAGCCGGCTGACCTTCAGCCCGCTGCCGCCGAGTGTGTAATAGTCCATTGGATCGCTCCGTCGCATGCGTTCGATGGTGCGACACTGCCAGCGGTCACCGCTCGGCGATTGAACGAGAGCCCGATTGTTTTGCCGATTTCTGCGCTCAGCCTTGGCCGGCCAGGCCGCTGCGGTACATCTTGGGGGTCATGCCTGTCACCTGCTTGAAGACGCGGCTGAAATGGGCCTGATCCGCGAATCCGCAGGCAATCGCCACCCGGATCAGCGGCGCGTCGGGAGTGGCGAGCTGCTTCTTGGCCTGCTCGATGCGGTAGGCGGTCACGAATTGCATCGGGCTCTGGCCGATCGTCCGTTTGAAGAGCCGGGAGAAATGAGAAGAGCTGAGACCCGCTTCGCCCGCCATCTCGTCCAGCGTGATGGACTCGCCATACCGGGCCGCGACATGGTCGAGGACCCGCTTGTAGTGGCGGGCGGTGAATCCGCGGGCAAAGGCGGGCTCCTCGGCGCGCCGGTCGCCATAGCGCCGGATCAGCTTCACGAGGAACACGCGGGCAAGGGACTCGAACAGCACCGCCGATCCGATCTCGTCGGAGGCCAGCGCGTCACGCAGCATCATCCCGGCCTGGCAGATGTCCGGATCGGTGAATTGCGGCAGGTCGCGAAGCTGCAATCCGGTCAGCACGACGCCCACCTCGCTCTGGGCGAAACGCTCCAGCTTGTCCGGCTCCAGGGTGATGACGATGACCTTGGATCTCTCATGCCAGCGCCATCCCGATCGCATGCCGGCCGGGGTGACGATGATCTCGTCCTTGTGGAAGGTGAAATCGCGGTGACGGCCGTCGCGCCAGTTCTCGACCCGCTGCGGCTCGTCCCGCAGGTTGAGGAGGATGTGGTGCTGGTCGAAGACCCTGGCCGGCATCTCGCCCGGCTCCGCCTCGAAGTATTCCAGCGTCAGCAACTCGGCCGCCGACGGGCGCGCCAAGGCGGCGCTGTCCAGCAACGGCGGCGACGGGTAGATGTCCTGATATCGGCTCGGCATGGCTCCTGTTCATATGGTGCCACATCCGGTCGGTGCATGGCGCGCCGGCTGTCGCATGACCTGCGCCGGGCGTCGCAACGCCGGGAGCCGATCGGGCCGCCATGGAGGCGTGCGGCGTGGACGTAGTGTCATCGGGCGAACGGCTGCTTCGGGCCGAGCGGCGAGGGCTTCGGCTCGCCATCCTGTGCCGGACGATCGCACTCGGCTTCGCCTTCGGATGGCTGGTCGCAGCATCCTTGCTGGCGGGCTACGCGCCGAGCCCGTGGGGCGTCGCCGCCTTGCTCGGCCTGATGGCGCTCGGGGTCGGCAACCTGCTGGTCATCGGCACCCGGCTTGATCGCTGGTGGTTGAAGTTCTTCATCTATGCCGTTGACATCCTTGGCATCTGTGCCCTGTTCGCGATCGTGCCGGCGAGCCGCGGCGCGGAGATCCCGCAGATCGTCGCCTTCCGTGCCTACGGCATCTACTACCTGTTCCCGATGATCGCCCTGGCCTGCCTGTCGCTCTCCTGGCGGCTGGTCATCTGGTCCGGGGTGATGGCCGTGATCGGCTGGTGGACGGCGTTCGCGGTGGTGGTGCGGGACATGGACCGCCGCCTGTCCTGGGGCGACATGCCGGCCGACGCGTCGCTCCAGGACTACGAGACCATCTTCCTCTCCATCGACTTCATCGCCGTCGGCAACCGGTTCGAGGAGACCGGATTCCTGCTGATCGCCGCCCTGATCCTGGCGGTCGCCGTCTACCGCGCCCGCCAGGTGTTCTTCGCCCAGGTTGCCGCCGAGGCGGCGCGCGAGGCCGAGCGGGAGGCGCGCGAGCACGTCGCCGACACCCTTGGCCGCTACGTGCCCGAGGCGGTGGCGCGCAAGCTGATCGCCGACCAATCGGCGCTGGCACCCCATGTCCGCCACGGCGCGGCGCTGGTCATGGATATCCGCGACTTCACCGCCTTCGCCGCCGAGCGCGACCCGAAGGACGTGATCACCGCCCTCAACGGGTTTCTCGCCGGCTGCGCCGACGTGGTCAGCGAGCATGACGGCGTCGTCATCACTTTCACCGGCGACGGCTTCCTCGCCGCCTTCAACGCCCCGCTCGACATCCCGAATCCGGAGGCGGCGGCGCTGGCGGCCGCTCGCACTCTGGTCGACTATTCGCAGAGCAGCGGCTTCTCGGTCCGGGTCGGCGTCGCCGCCGGCCCCATCGCCGCCGGCAGCGTCGGCTCCTCCACCCGGCAGGCCTTCACGGTCTACGGCGACACGGTCAACCGTGCCGCGCGGCTGGAGGCGCTCGGAAAGACACTGGGCGAGTCGATCCTGGTGGACGGCACCGTCGCCGAAGCGGAGGCCGCCACCGGGCTTCGTCCGGTCGGCGAGCACGCGATCAAGGGCCTTGCCCAACCGGTCGCCGTCTGGGCGCCCGCCTGATGCGCACAGACAATGGCGCCGGGACTATTTCGGCGGCACGTCGTTCGGTTCCCAGAGCTCGATCCTGTTGCCCTCCGGGTCCATGACCCAGCCGAAGCGGCCGTATGTGTGGTCCTCCACCCGGTCGTCGACTTCGACCCCGGCGGCCCGGAGCTTTGCCAGCAGGGCGTCGAGATCGTCGACCCGGAAATTGATCATGAAGGGCGCGGTGCTCGGCTCGAAATACCTCGTGTCGTGCGTGAACGGACCCCAGACCGTGTAGCCCGGCCGGTTCGGCCCTCCGGTGTCGCGCCAGTCGAAGGCGAAGCCGTAATCGTCGGACTCGATGCCGAGATGCTCACGATACCAGGCGAGCAGCGCGTCGCGGTCCCGCGCCTTGAAGAACACTCCGCCGATCCCCGTCACCCGTGCCATGGCCGCCTCCGGTCGCACCCGAGCAGCCGCCAGCATAGCGCGCCGGCGTTTGCCTTTCGCCCGCGATGGCCCATATTCGGGCGATGTCCAAATCCAAGGGCCGCGCGAGCGAGAAGACCGTCGCCGCGATCGTCGACTGGCTGCTGAGCGAGGCACGCCTGCTGCCGGACATCGGCGCACTCCAGGAAGGCCTCTGCGACCGCCTCACCACCGCCGGCGTTCCGCTCTGGCGGGTCACCTTCAACGTGCCGCAGCTCCATCCCAAGATGGTCGGGCAGGTCTACACCTGGCTGTCGGACAGCGGGGAATCCACCCTCTGGAACGTGCCGCGCAGTGTCGCGGTGTCGGCCATCTATCACAACAGCCCCGTCGGACTGATGCATCGCACCGGCGCCAAGGTCCGTCGCCGGCTGGCCGGCGAGGACGCCGAGCTCGATTTCCCGCTGCTTGACGAGCTGGTCGAACAAGGCGGCACCGACTACGTCATCCTGCCGATGCCGGCCGGCGCCGCGCGCTCCGGCTTCTCCGGAGCGGGGCGCCCGATCGACGGCGTGCTCTATGCCGGCTTCGGCCTGACCACGCGGGAGCCGGGCGGCTTCACCGAGGCGCATATCGACCTGGTCGAGAGGATCATCCCGGCGCTCAGCACCGTCGTCGAGAGCATGGTCAACCGGTTCCGCGCCGAGCAGCTTCTCGACATCTATGTCGGCCATGAGGCCGGGCGCCGCATCCTCAGCGGCCAGATCACCATCGGCACCGGGCGCTCGATCCACGCGGTGATCGTGTTCTGCGACCTGCGCGGCTTCACCGAGGCTTCGGAATCCCTGCCCAAGGGCGCGTTGCTCGACCTGTTGAAGGACTATTTCGCCTGCATGGTCGGCCCGGTCCAGAAGGCCGGCGGCGAGGTGCTCAAGTTTCTCGGCGACGGCCTGCTCGCCATCTTCCGGCTGGATGACGCGGAGGAGACGGACGTGGCCGCCGCCCGGGCCCTGATCGCCGCCCTGGAGGCCGAGGCGGCGTTGAAGGAGACCAACGAGCGCCGCGTCGGCGACGGCAAGACCGAGATCCATGCCGGCATCGCGCTGCATGTGGGCTCGGTGATCTTCGGCAACATCGGCGCCGACGAGCGGCTCGACTTCACCGTGATCGGGCCGGCGGTCAACCTCGCTCAGCGGATCGAGGTGCTGTGCCGTGACATCGACAGCACCATCCTGACCTCCAAGGACTTCGCAGAGCTCTGCCCGGTCCGGCTGGTCTCCAAGGGGGTCCACACGCTCAAGGGCGTCGCCGGCCGCCAGGAGGTCTTCGCGCCGGGCCTCACTGTCACGCACGCGGATTTGGACTACGACTCCGGCGGCGACTCTCTGGCGGTTGTCTGAAACGGCTTCAGCCGCGCGTAGTCGTCCGCGCGGAACTGCTCCAGGGTCGCCAGCACCTCCTGGTCCGGAGCGCCGGCCAGGCGCAGCACGGTGGCGCCCAGCCGCAGGCTGCCTTCGAGCGCCTCGGGGACCACTTCGGTCGCCCCGGCCTCTTCCAGCCGCGAGAGGTCGGCGAGATCGCGCCCGCGCACCACCACCGGGACGGTCGGGTGACCGTGGCGCAGGGCCGCAACGGCACGCTCCGCCGGGCCCGGTTTGTCCAGGGTCACCGCCACCACACGCGCCCGTCCGCCACCGACCGCCGCCATGACCTCGGCCCGGCTGGCGTCGCCGTAATAGACCGGCTGACCCTTGGCGCGACACTCGGCGACCCGCTCCGGGTCCTGGTCCAGCGCCACGTACGGCACGCCCTGGGCGGTCAGCAGCTCGGCCACGGTGCGGCCGACCCGCCCGAACCCGGCGATCACGACATGGCCGTCAAGCCGCTCTCTGGCCTCCGCATGGTGCACGCCATGAGCCGTGCGACGCTCCAGCACCCGGCTCCAGCGCCGCCCCAGCGCCGCCATCAACGGCGTCGTCGCCATGGTCAGCGCAACCACCAGGAAGACAACCTCCGCCATGTCGCGGTCCAGGACGCCCTGGAAGACCGCGAATGTGCCGATCACGAAGGCGAATTCGCCGCTTTGTGCCAGCAGGAGCCCCACCCTGACCGACAGTGCCACCTCCAGGCGCAGCAGCAGGCCGAGTCCCGTCAGGATCGCCGCCTTGCCGACCAGCAGCGCCGCCGCCAGCCCGAGCACCAGGCCGGGGCTGGCCGCCAGCCGGTCGATATCGATGGCCATGCCTATGGCCATGAAGAACAGGCCGAGGAACAGCCCGCGGAACGGTAGGATGTCGGCCTCGATCTGGTGGCGGTACTCGCTGTCCGCCAGCATCAGCCCGGCCAGGAAGGCGCCCAACGCCATCGACATGCCGGCATGCTCCGTGACCCAGCCGGTGCCGAGCGCCACGAAGATCGACGTGGCGGCAAACAACTCCGGATTCCGGGTCCCGGCGATCAGCCGATAGACCGGACGGATGACGAAACGGCCGATGGCGGCGATCCCCAACAGCACCGCCGCCGCCTTGAGCGCCGCGACGCCCAACACCTCCGCCAGGCCCTCGCCGGCCCCGGCCAGCAGTGGCAGCAGGACGAGCAGCGGGACGACCGCCAAATCCTGGAACAGCAGCACGCCGATCGCCGCACGCCCGTGATGGGCCGCGACCTCGCCACGCTCCACCAGATGCTGCAAGACCGCGGCGGTCGACGACAGGGCGAGCGCGCCGCCCAGCACCAGGGCCGCCACCACGCTTTGCCCGAAGGCATAGGCGATCACGCCGATGACCAGCGATGTCACTGCGACCTGCGCCAGCCCCAGGCCCAGCAGGTACCGGCGCATCGCCATCAGCCGGGACCAGGGCAGTTCCAGGCCGATCGCGAACAGCAGAAAGACGACGCCGAACTCGGCCAGCAGCCGCGCCCGGCCCGGCTCGGCGATCAGTTCCAGCGCCTCCGGGCCGATCACCAGACCCGCCGCCAGGTAGCCCAGCACCGGGCTGATCCGCAGATACTGGAACAACGGCACGAAGACGATCGCCGCCGCGAAGATGATCAGCACCTGGTCGAGGGGCAGAACTTCGGTCATCAGAGATCCGGCGGGCGCATGGCGCGGCTGGTGAGTTGGAAGGCAGTGTGCATCGCGGTATCCGCACAGCGGGGAATGCAAGCGATAGCATGGGCCAGATGACGGATACAGCCGCATTGACCGATATCAGCATCCGCTTGGCTTCGGGGCCGGCCGTGCTACATAAGCGGGATGCCCTCGCGCCGATGCGGGGCCTTGAGACATGCCGATTGGACCGTTTGATGCCCGTTGCCCTGCCCGCCTCCGTCGACGAGACGCTCGAACTGCTGGCCGCCGGCCATTATGTCGGCGAGCGCTCGCTGGCGACGGCCTTGTACCTGTCATTGAAGTTGAACCGGCCGCTGTTCCTGGAGGGCGAGGCCGGTGTCGGCAAGACCGAGATCGCCAAGGTCCTGTCCGAGACCCTGGGCCGCAAGCTGGTCCGCCTGCAATGCTATGAGGGGCTGGACGTCGCTTCGGCGGTGTATGAATGGAACTATCCGCGCCAGATGCTGGAGATCCGCCTGACCGAAGCGGTCGGCGACCGTGACCGGGACAGCCTGGCCAAGGACATCTTCGCCGAGCAGTTCCTGATCCGCCGGCCGCTGCTGCAGGCGCTGGAACCGGACACCGCCGGCCCGCCGGTGCTGCTGATCGACGAGCTGGACCGCACCGACGAGCCCTTCGAGGCGTTCCTGCTGGAGGTGCTGTCCGACTTCCAGATCACCATTCCCGAGCTCGGCGTCATGAAGGCGGATCAGCCGCCGATCGTGATCATCACCTCCAACCGGACCCGCGAGATCCACGACGCGCTCAAGCGACGCTGCTTCTACCACTGGGTCGATTTCCCCGACGCCGAGCGCGAGCGCCGCATCGTCGAGGTCAAGGCGCCCGGCACCCCGGCGGCGCTCTCGGCGCAGATCGTCGGCTTCATCCAGAAGCTGCGCCAGGAGGACCTGTTCAAGCAGCCGGGCATCGCCGAGACCCTCGACTGGGCCCAGGCCCTGACCGAGCTCGACGCCCTGGAGCTGGACCCGGCGGTGATCAACGACACCCTCGGCACCCTGCTGAAATACCAGGACGACATCGAGAAGGTGCAGGGCGAGGAAGCCGGCCGCCTGCTGAGCGAGGTCAAGGCCGAGCTCGCCGCGGTCGGGTGAGCGGCATTGGAAAGGCGGGGGCGCAGAGAACCAATAAGCACAGTTGTCATTCCCGCGAAGGCGGGAATCCAGTTTTCCAATTCCGCCGTGAACACCGTCGTTATCCCTGGATGCCCGCCTTCGCGGGAATGACAAGTGAGGGTATCCGTATGGGAAGACTGTCCACACTAAGGCGCGCCGGCACGGCCGGAATGCTCTCTCTGTGCAACTGTGTCTGTGTGGTGAAATACCCCCATCATGCCTGATACCGTCCAACCCTCCGGCCGCCTGGCGCTGAACATCATGCAGTTCTGCCGCGTGCTGCGCGCGGCCGGGCTGCCGATCGGGCCGGGCAAGGTGCTGCAGGCGCTGGAGGCGGTGCGCACGGTCGGCGTCGGGCGGCGCACCGACCTCTATTGGACCCTTCACGCGGCGTTGGTGAACCGCCGCGACCAGCGGCCGCTGTTCGACCAGGCCTTCCACATCTTCTGGCGCAACCCGGAACTGCTGAAGCGGGCCATGGCGCTGATGCTGCCGCAGATCGACGGCGGCCGCGACGAGTCCGGTGAGCAGATGATCCGGCGTCTGGCCGAGGCCATGGCGGACCGGCGCACCCCGGCCCAGGGCGACGCCGGGGACGATGAGGAGCCGCCGGAGATCGAGGTCGATGCCGCCCTCACCTTTTCTGACAAAGAAGTCCTTCAGGGCATTGATTTTGAACAGATGTCTTCGGAAGAGCTGGAGCAGGCCAAGCGCGCCATCTCGGAGATGCGCCTGCCGGTCCGGCCGATCCCGACGCGGCGCTTCGACGTCAGCCCGACCGGCGGCCGGGTCGATCTGCGCCGCACCCTGCGCCGCAGCCTGCGCGGCGGCGGCGCCGGCATCGAGCTGGTGACCAAGACCCGCCGCTTTCGGCCGCCGCCGATCGTGGCGCTGTGCGACATCTCCGGCTCGATGAGCCGCTATTCCCGCATGCTGCTGCATTTCCTCCATGCCGTGACGACGGACCGGGACCGGGTGCATAGCTTCGTCTTCGGCACCCGGCTTACCAACATCACCCGCTATCTGCGCTATCGCGACGTCGATCAGGCGCTGGACAAGGTGACCGAGGCGGTCGAGGACTGGTCCGGCGGCACCCGCATCGGCCATTGCCTGCACGATTTCAATCGCTGGTGGGCACGCCGCGTGCTGGGCCAGGGCGCGGTGGTGCTGCTGATCACCGACGGGCTGGACCGCGATGCCGGACATGAACTGGCGCCGCAGATCGACCGGCTGCACCGCAGCTGCCGACGGCTCATCTGGCTCAATCCGCTGTTGCGCTGGGACGGATACGCGCCCAAATCTCTTGGGGCGCGGGAGATGATGCCGCATGTGGACGAATTCCGGTCGGTGCACAATCTGGACAGCCTGGCGGATCTGACCGCGGCCCTGTCGCGCGACGACGCCGGCACCGACATCGCCCGCTGGCGCAGCATGGCGGCGGCGTGAGCCGTTGGATGGGAGAATTGCGCGAAACGGTCGACGTCATCCTTCGACAGGCTCAGGATGAGGGTTTCGGGGTTGGACATGCACCATGGCGATCGCCAGCCCCCAAGCACCTCATCCTGAGCCTGTCGAAGGATGGCCGTCGGCCTTGAAGCGCGAATTCGGGGAAAGGACCATGGCGGAACACGACGCGATCCTGGAGAAGGCCGCGGAATGGCGGGCCGAGGGGCTCGACGTCGCCCTGGCGACGGTGGTCAGCACCTGGGGATCCTCACCGCGCCCGACCGGCAGCCAGCTGGCGGTCGACCAGGACGGCCGCATGGTCGGCTCGGTCTCCGGCGGGTGCATCGAAGGCGCGGTGGTGCGCGAGGCGATCGAGGCCATGCAGACCGGCGAGCCGCGCCTGCTGGAATATGGCGTCACCGACGAGCAGGCCTGGGATGTCGGGCTCGCCTGCGGCGGCACCGTCCAGGTCTTCGTCGAGAAGGTCGAATGAAGCCGGCGATCCTCAAGCGGTTGCTCCGGGCACGCGCGGACAAGCGTGCGTGCGTCCTGCTGACCCATCTGGAGAGCGGCGCGCAGACGGTCATCATCGACGGCGCGCCGGATGGCGAACTCAGCCTGACGCCGACGCTGATGACCGCGGTCGCCGAGGCGCGCACCGCCGACCGGAGCCGCCGGGTCGACACGGACGCGGGTCCGGTCTTCATCCAGATCTTCAACCCGCCGCTGCGCCTGGCGATCATCGGCGCGGTGCACATCGCCCAGCCGCTGGCGCCGATGGCGGCCCTGGCCGGCTATGACGTGACGGTGATCGACCCGCGCCGCGCCTTCGCCAGCGATGAACGGTTCCCCTCGGTGACCGTCCGGACCGACTGGCCGGACGAGGGCATGACGGCCCTGGGGCCGGACAGCCGCACCGCCATCGTCGCCCTGACCCACGACCCGAAGCTGGACGACCCGGCCTTGGACGTGGCCCTCAGATCCGACGCCTTCTACATCGCCGCCCTGGGCAGCCGGAAGACCCATGCCAAACGGCTGGAGCGGCTGGCCGAGCTGGGGCACTCGCCCGAGACCCTGGAGCGCATCCACGGGCCGGCGGGCCTCGCCGTCGGCGCCGTCTCTCCGGCCGAGATCGCGGTCGCGATCATGGCCCAGATGACGGCGGCGCTGCGCCTGAGGCCGAAACCGGCCGAGGCGGCGGCGTGAAATTCGGCGATATCCCGCTGACCGAGGCGGAGGGCGCCATCCTGGCCCATTCCGTCCGCGAGGCCTCGCTGGTCTTCAAGAAGGACCGCCGGCTCAGCGCCGAGGACGTCGCCGGGCTGAAAGCCGCCGGACGCCGCACCGTCGTCGCGGCGGTGCTGGAAGACGGCGACGTGCATGAGGACGCGGCGGCCGGCCGTCTGGCGGCCGCGGTCACCGGAGAGAACCTGACCGCCAGCGCCCCGTTCACCGGCCGGGTGAACCTGTTCGCCGACGCCCGCGGCCTGGCGGTCGTCGACCGCGAGCGGCTGGACCGCATCAACCGGATGGATGAATCCATCACCATCGCCACCCTGCCGCAATATGCCCCGGTCGAGCCGGGCCAGATGGTGGCGACCATCAAGATCATCCCGTTCGCCGCGCCGGACTCCGATCTGCAGCTCAGCGAGGCGGTGGCCCAGACCGACGGCACCGCCGGCGTCGTCCGGGTGGCGCCCTTCCGGCCGCGCAAGGTCGGGCTGGTGCAGACCCGACTGCCGGGCACCAAGCCCAAGGTCCTCGACAAGACCAGCCAGGTGACCGCCGCCAGGCTCGCGCCGATGGGCATGGCGATCGCCCGCGACCGGCGCTGTGGCCACGTCGGCCGCACCCTGGCCGGCGAGATCCGCTCCATGCTGTCCGAGGGCGTCGAGCTGGTGCTGATGGTCGGCGCCTCGGCGATCACCGACCGGCGCGACGTGCTGCCGGAAGCGATCGAGCTGGCCGGCGGCGCGGTGGAGCATTTCGGCATGCCGGTCGATCCGGGCAACCTGCTGCTGCTGGGCGCCGTCGACGGCGTGCCGGTGCTCGGCCTGCCCGGCTGCGCCCGCTCGCCGAAGCTGAACGGGTTCGACTGGGTGCTGCAGCGGCTGGCCGCCGATGTCCCGGTCAGCCGGGCCGACATCATGGCGATGGGCGTGGGCGGGCTGCTGACCGAGATTCCGTCCCGTCCCCTGCCCCGGGCCCAGGCGGCGAAGGGCTCGCCGGCGGTCGAGACGCCGCGGGCGCCGCGCATCGCCGCCATCGTCCTGTCGGCCGGCCAGTCGCGGCGCATGGGCGCCCGCAACAAGCTGCTGGCGGAGATCGACGGCATGCCGATGGTGCTGCGCGCGGTGGACGCGGCGCTCGCCTCCCAGGCCGGCCCGGTCATCGTCGTCACCGGCCACGAGCGCGAGGCCGTGGAAGCGGCACTGGCCGGCCGCGACGTCGTATTCGCCCACAACCCGGATTTCGCAGAGGGCATCAGCACCTCGCTGAGGGCGGGGCTGGAGGCCGTCCCGGACTCGGCCGACGGGGCGGTGATCTGCCTGGGCGACATGCCGCTGGTGTCGTCCGGCCTGCTCGACCGGCTGATCGCCGCCTACAATCCGACCGAAGGCCGCGCCATCGTGGTGCCGACCCAGGGCGGCAAGCGCGGCAATCCGGTGCTGTGGGACCGCCGCTTCTTCGCCGAGATGCACCAGGTGGCCGGCGATGTCGGCGCCCGGCACCTGATCGGCCATTACGCCGAGCTGGTGGCCGAGGTCGAGACCGGGGATGCGGCGGTGCTGACCGACATCGACACGCCCGACGCGCTCGACAGCATCGCCGGCGGAGCCTCCTGAGCCATGCCGGACTCCCTCTACCAGCAGGCGATCCTGCGCCACGCCAAGGCGGCGGTCGGCGCCGGCCGGCTGGACAACGCGACCGTCGAGGCGACGGTCGACAATCCGCTCTGCGGCGACCGGGTCACGGTCAGCCTCGCCCTCGACCAGGGCACCATAACCGCCATCGGCCACGAGGTGCGCGGCTGCGTGCTCTGCCAGGCCGCCGCCTCGGTGCTGGCGCAGCACGGCGTGGGCCTGAGTGCGGAGGAGGTCCACGCCATCGATGCCGCCTTCCAGGCGATGATCCGCGACGGCGGCCCGGTCCCTGAAGGCTGGCCCGACCTCGCCACCTTCGAACCGGTCCGCACCGCCAGGAGCCGCCACGAATGCGTCCTCCTGCCCTTCGAAGCGGCGACCAGGGCGCTAGAGTCGATCTGACGACGGGAAGATCCCCCTCACCCAGCTCCGGCTAAGGCTCGGCCCCTGGGCCTCGCCAAGCCTGCGCAACCCTCTCCCGCGCGGGGAGAGGGATAGACGACACGTACAAGAATGTCCCCTCTCCCCTGGTGGGAGAGGGTTGAGAAGGCTTGGCGAGGCATCAGCCGAGCCTTAGCCGGATCTGGGTGAGGGGGATATCCGGATCCGCTCATGGAAGCCTCAGTCCTCGGGCAGCGATTGCAGCCACGCGATGACGACGTCGCCGACGCCGAATTCATCGAGGTTGTTGTGCGCCGCCTCGGGGATGAAATGCGCCGTCTTCGGCTCCGGCGCCGCGTCGTAGAGCCGGCGGCCGAATTGGATCGGGACGATCCGGTCGGCCTCGCCATGGATCACCAGCAGCGGCGCCGAGATCTGGTCGATCTTCGACAGGCTGTCGAAGCGGTGGGTCACCATCACCGAGACCGGCATGAACGGCGCCTTGTCCCGGCCGACATCGACGGTGCTGGTGAAGGGAGACTGCAGGATGAGCCCGGCGATCTCGTGCTCGACGGCCATCTGCACCGCGACGCCGGTGCCGAGGGATTCGCCGAACAGCACGATGCGCTCGCCGGGTGTTCCGGCCCCCGTCAGCCAGGCGATCGCGGCCCTGGCATCGGTATAGAGCCCCTCCTCGTCCGGCCGGCCCGGGTTGCCGCCGTAGCCGCGATAGCCGGCCAGCAGCACGCCATAGCCGGCGTCCAGATAGGGTTCGACCAGCTCCGCACGTTGGCCGTGATGACCGGCGTTGCCGTGGAAATAGATCAGGGTCGGCCGACCGCCCTTGGGGGCGCCATACCAACCGGTGATGATCAGCCCGTCATCGGTCGGGTAGTCCACGACGCGCATTCCCGCCTCGGCCGCGCCGGCCGGCGTGGCGATGCCCGATGGAAAGTAGAGCGGATTGCAGGCCGTCAGGATCAGCAGCGACGCGCCAAGCAGCAACCGGCCTATGCCGGCGATCACCGCCCTTGCGCTCCGGGCAGGGTGGCGAGGAACGACAGCACCGTCTCGGCGATGCCATAGAATTGCAGGTCGTTGTGGCCGGCGCCGGGGATGAACTCGGCGGTCTTGGGCTCGCCCGCGGCCTCGAACAACCGGCGGCCGAACCGGCTGGCGACGACCCGGTCTTGCTCGCCATGGATCACCAGCAGTGGCGCATCGACATCGCCGATCTTGGAGATGTTGTCGAACCGGTCCCACAACAGCAGGCGTACCGGCAGCCAGCGATAGGCGGCCTGGCCGACATCGACCGCCGAGGTGAACGGGGCTTCCAGCACCAGTCCGGCGACGGCATGCTCGACGGCCATCTGGACCGCGACCCCGCTGCCCAGGGACTCGCCGTAGAGCACCACCGAGTCGTCCCCCACACCGTTCTCCGCGAGCCAGGCCAGCGCCGCCCGCCCGTCGGCGTAGAGACCGTCCTCGGTCGGCTTGCCCGGATTGCCGCCATAGCCGCGATATCCGGCCAACAGGACCCCGTAGCCTTGCGCCATGTATGGCTGCATGGAACCGGCCCGGTCGCCGTGCTGGCCGCCATTGCCGTGGAAGAGCACCAGCGTCGGCAGGCCGTCGCGTGCCGGGTGGTACCAGGCGGAGATCTCCAGCCCGTCCTCGGTCCGGAACCTCACGGTCTGCATCAGGCCGCCGGTCCGCTCGGCGGCGTCCCGGGAATCGGTCGACGGGAAATACTGCAGGCTGCGCTGGAACGTGAAGACCAGGGCGACCACGGCTGCGTAAGCGACAGCCGCCGTAATCAGCCACCCCATCACTCTCCGCCCCGCCTTGCCGCGCATCGCCGGATCGTGGCACAGCGATGCCGTCATCGCGAGCGGAAGATGAGTCTGCGTTTCGATCTGTGGAGGGGTGTAGGGCCGGCTGTCCTTGCCCTACCTGGACAAGGGGCCGCCCGCATCATGACCGGGCCGGTCAGGGCTTTCGCGTCAGCCTTTCTGACGATCCCGGGAATCGACGAACCGCGCGAAGGCCAGAAGGCCCACCGCCAAGCCGATCACCAGAGTCGCGATAATGGTCGCCATACCAACTGTCCCCGACGGCAATTGTTCGCCGCACCCCGTTTCAATCGTATGATAAATAAGCTACGAGGCGAATCAAGCTTCTACGCGCCGATTTAAAGGCAATTTTCCGAATTTGCGGTTAATCCTCGGCAGAGCCCTGGAATCGCTTGTGGTTCTGAAGCTTAGCCGGCGAGCGTCCCGGCCTCGCCGCCGGCTGACCGCACCGGCAAGGGACGGGCCTTACGCGGCTGTCACCGCACCAGGCGCTGGCCGACGCGGAGTTGGCGCTGCGATGCGGCGGAGTGTCACACGTCCTCCTCCCTGGCCCCGTCGTGTCCGGCCGGGGGCCGACAGGACGGCCGGGTGGGGGACGTGAGACCCGCGGCCGGTTTAGCAGCCGGCGTCCGGATCGAGCGGGAAGATCGGCCGCCGCACCCGACGGAACCTTAGCTGGTCGTAGTCCGACGTCGTCACCCCGACTCCGGCGCATTCCACCACATGGCGGACGACGGGCCAGAAGCCGGCCCGCCAGTGGACCCGCGACTTCAGCAGGATGAAGCGCTTGGCCGTGGGCTCGATGCCGAGGCTCTGCAGGCAGCCGAGATCCCAGGGCTCGTGGTGCCGCTCGATGACCACGATCTCCACCTTGCCGGTGTCCAACACGGCGGTGCGTCCCATGCCGACGGTGACCCCGGTATACATGGGCCCGCGGATGGTGAACTGGCCGTCGGACAGCAGCTTGACGCGGCCCGAGACACTGAGCGGCTCGCCGACCCGGCCGATCGCCGGCATGTCGAGCTTGCCGCCGAGATCGAGGGTCACATCGGCCCCGATGCCGGCCTCCATCATGGCGTCGACCGCCTGCGGGTCGTGGATGGCGAAGACGGCGACATCCTCCAGGCCCTGCCGCAGCACCTCCTCCAGCACCGTCATCACGTCCTGGGTGCCGCCGGAGCCGCAATTGTCGCAATGGTCGAGCATCAGCACCGGCCCCTCGGCCAGCCGCGCCGCCCGCGCCACCGCCTCGGCCGCCGGCTCGCTGCGATAGACGAAGCCGTGCCGGTTCTCCCAGGCCTGGTCGAGGATCCGGTCGCAGACTGCCTGTGCCCCCCCGGCGTCGCCATCGGTCACCGCGACGACGCTGATGCCGGCATCGTGGATGTCGGCATGGGGGAAGCCGCCGAAGACCGAGACCGCCAGCGCGCCATCCGCCTCCGCCTCGCGGGCGGCGGCGATCAGTTCGCGCATGGGCGAATCCGCGCTGCCCTGGCGCATGATGTGCGGCAGCATCGGCCGGTTGCCCCAGGCCATCGCCGGCCGGCAGCCGCCCTTCAGGGCCCGGAAGGCGATGCCGCCGGCCAGCGCCCCGGTCTCGTACATGTCGGTGTGCGGGTAGGTCTTGAAGCCGGTCACCACATCGGCGTTGTCGACGATCTTGTCCGACAGGTTGCCGTGCAGGTCCAGCGCCACCGCGATCGGCGTCTGCGGCGCCAGGCCGCGCAACCGCGCCACCAGCTCGCCCTCGCCGTCCTCGTGGCTCTCGGTGACCATGGCGCCGTGCAGGTCCAGCAGGATCAGGTCGCAGCCCTTGTCCACCTCCTCGGCGATGGCGTCGGT
>JAAUYH010236463.1_pt1 | contig 32521 bp, 33 predicted proteins | sample 7278061 | NCBI WGS metagenome assembly JAAUYH01 (sample SAMN14350203, study PRJNA611818) | marine sediment metagenome | isolation source: surface marine sediment (0.6m) | place: French Polynesia: Moorea | collected 2018-08 | reverse complement strand
CAATTCATCCCTTAGAGTGGTAGAGTTTACTGATCGAGAACGCTTGAGCTTAAAGTCTGAGATTTGTTGATGCGTGATTTCTCTCAAAGGCTTCCGAAAAATAGAAAATCTCGAAATCATTTTAACCTTGTGTTCAAATCTACGTTGGGATGGTCGGCCTAGTAATACGGTCATGGCGTATTGATAAGCAGCTTCTTCCCAAGTTGTTTGTTTTTCATGTTTCCTTGATTGACTTAATGCTTGCCGCCGCTCTCTTTGAGATGCCCAAGCTTCGGCTTCTTGCTGAGAATCAAATGACTTACTTCTGGCTTTACAGCCCTTTTTTCTGATCTGAACATTCCACTTTCCCGAGGGTAATTTTCTTACAGATGCCAATTTCTTACTCCTTTAAAGAGCAAGTCCATTGAGGGTTAATCGATAAGAGGCAGTTGCCAAGGTGAGGGTCGTGAGTTCGAATCTCATCGCCCGCTCCATTTTCTCTTCTCATATATTTAGTTGGATCAGGCTTACTCATTTTCCACACAAGAGTAATATGTCTTGGTAAGCCATTGATTTGTTTTACAGGGACAGTCCGAATGCTCACATCCGATGAAGAACGCATAACCCATCTGGAAGAAGAAGTTGCTCACCTGCGCCTGGCAAATGATGAATTGTCTTCAGAAATCCTGCTGCAAATGCGGAAAATCGAGAAATTGGAGAAAATGCTTCGAAATCTGGAAGCCAAACAGTCCGGTCTTGAGGAGCGTCTTGATAATCCGGCCATTGATGAGCGCCCGCCCCATTGGTAACCCATGTTGACACTCAAGGAACTGACATCGCGCCATGCCCAAAGCGGCGTTGTTGAATGTATCGGTTTACGGCCAAACCGCCGTAGCCCGTTAACAAGGGTCGACAGTGCAATCATCGATCTGAACGGCCTGCAGGGTGATCATTATTCCGGGACAGGAAAGCGCGCGATCACACTCATTCAATACGAGCATCTTCCGGTCATTGCAGCACTCTTGGCGCGTGAAGAAGTTGACTCGTTCCTTTTGCGCAGAAACATCGTGATAAGCGGGATCAATCTTCTGAGCCTTCGCGGAACACGGTTCAAGATTGGCTCCGCAGAACTGGAAGGAACCGGCATTTGTGCGCCCTGTAGCCGAATGGAAGAGGTTTTCGGACATGGCGGGTATAATGCAGTACGAGGTCATGGAGGCATAACCGCAAAAGTGGTAAAAAGCGGAGCAGTTGCGGTCGGTGAAAAAGTGTTCGCCATAAAGTCCGCTTAGCCTTTGCAATTGGTCCAATTGCGCGTTAAAAGCCCGGGTGCAACCGAACATTAGTCGGGAAATAAGTTGGCAAATCCCAAAACAACAAGTGTGGCAAATGATGAAACGCTGATGACCGTAAAGCGGGTAATCCGCGAAAACTGGCGTCGGTATTTCAAGCAGTACTTGTTGGCTTTTGCTATGCTTGTAGCAGTTGCAGCGGCGACAGCATTTCCTGCTTGGATTATTCGTGACATTGTTAACGATGTATTCGTTCGTCAGGATTTACAAGCCGCCTACCTTATTGCAGCAGCTGTCTTCATTGCCTTTGCAGTTCGTGGCTTCGCAACTTACGGCTATCTCTACGTTTTGGGGAAAATCGGCAACAACATTGTCGCCACCTATCAACGCAAGGTATTCGCCCAACTGCTCCGACTTGGCGTTGAGTTCCATAAATCCAATCGCTCAACTTATCTCGTTAGTCATATCAATCAAAACATTGTCGGCATGAGGACCATGCTGAACGACATTGTGACAATGTTTGCCCGCGATCTGTTCACACTAATTGCGCTTATTGCTGTGATGATCATCCAGGATCCGTATATGTCGATAATATCGGTGGCTGTTTTGCCTGTCATCGCTTTGATTATGGGTAAATATGTCCGACGGATTCGAAAAGTTGCACGTGAACAGGTGGACCTTAATGCCCGCGTGAGTTCTGCATTTATTGAAAACTCGCAGGGAATGGAAATCGTAAAGAGCTTCACCATGGAAGAGCAGATGAGCAAAAAGCTCTACGATCTTACAGCTGCAGCAGAGACCCGCTCAAACCAGATTGTTCGACTCAACGCAAAGGCAAAGCCGCCAACCGAAATACTGGCCGGATTTGCAATTGCATCTGTTGTGGCATTTGGCGGATATCGAGTTGCCGAGCTTGGCCATGATGTTGGTTCACTATTGTCGTTTCTAACGGCGGCAATGCTTGCCTATGAACCAGCGAGAAAGCTTGCAAGTTTCCGCGTGCAGTTTGAGAAGAATGTTGTAAACGCCCGCATGTTGTTTGAGTTTCTTGACCGGCCTCCCCGTCAGGCAGACAAACCGGGAGCCGAATCGGTTTCGTTTGAAAACGCAGATATCTCCTTCGAAAACGTACATTTCGCTTACCAGGATGATGAGCCGATCCTGAATGGTGTGTCCATAAAGGCCAAGTCTGGCGAAACCACCGCACTTGTGGGTCCGTCGGGCGGCGGTAAATCCACCATGATCGCGCTTGTTCAACGCTTCTTTGACATTCATGAAGGTGAAATCCGGGTGGATGGCAAGGACATCACGCAGATCACGGCTGAAAGTTTGCGCAAATCCATAGCTTATGTATCCCAACAACCCATCCTATTCGAGGGCAGCGTTCTCGAGAACATCCGTTTTGGTCGCCCCGATGCAACCGACGAACAAGTCTTTGAAGCGGCAAGACAGGCTCAGGCCCACGAGTTTATCCTTGAGCAGCCAGATGGTTATGACACGATGGTGGGCGAGTTGGGCGGCAATTTGTCGGGCGGTCAGCGACAGCGACTATCAATTGCCCGCGCCTTTTTGCGCAATGCGCCCATTTTGCTTTTGGATGAAGCAACATCAGCTTTGGACAATGAGTCGGAGCGTCTGGTTCAGCAAGCGCTAGAAAAACTGGTTGAAGGGCGCACAACCATTGTGATCGCACACCGTCTTTCCACAATTCGCGATGCAGACAAGATTTATGTCATTGAGAATGGCAGGGTAACCCAGGAGGGCAAACACGCCACATTGATGAAAAAGAAGACGGGGACTTATGCTCGCCTTCACAGCAACCACGATAAATCGGATACGATCAAGGAAGCATCATGAAAACATTGAAATTGACTGTATGTGGTGCTGCCGGGCGAATGGGTGCAGCGCTTATCCGCGCGATTGACGAAAACAGTGAAACCGAACTGGTCTGCGCTTTGGAAAGAAGCGGTTCAGACAAAATCGGTTACGATTCAGGCACTCTTTCCGGCATTGGTGAGAACAATATATCAGTCTCTGACGATTTGGATAATGCGATTGAAATCAGCGACGGGCTTATCGATTTCACAGCTCCTGCAGCAAGCATTGCACTTGCGCAAAAGCTATCCGGTACCGACTGTTTTCAGGTAATAGGAACAACAGGTTTTACACAGAATGAAGATGCGGAACTGTCAAAGGCAGCGGAAACAGCAACCATTCTGAAATCTGGTAATATGAGCCTCGGTGTCAATCTTCTTGCGGCTCTGGTTGAAAAAGCTGCGGCATCGCTCGCGGCCGAAGACTTTGATATTGAAGTTTTGGAAATGCATCACAAGCACAAGGTAGACGCGCCATCAGGAACTGCGCTTTTGCTTGGTAACGCAGCCGCCAAAGGAAGGGGCATAGACCTTCAGGACAATTCAGTGCGCACCCGCGACGGAATTACCGGTGCACGCGAAAAAGGAACCATTGGTTTTGCAACGCTTCGTGGCGGCGCAGTGATCGGCGATCATTCAGTGATGTTTGCAGGAGAAAGCGAGCGGATCGAGCTAAGCCATTTTGCGCAAGATCGATCGCTATTTGCCCGAGGTGCAGTTAAGGCAGCCACATGGGTAAACGACAAACCACATGGTCTTTATTCAATGCGCGATGTATTGGGACTCTAATTCATATAAGTGGAAATTTGAGAATGGAAAGAACGCTAGTATTGGTCCGACACGGACAGAGCGAATGGAATCTTAAAAACCTTTTTACCGGCTGGCGCGATCCCGACCTAACGGAAAAGGGCCATGAGGAAGCGAAAGCAGCTGGCAGAATTCTGGGCGAGCGCGGCATCAAGTTTGATGTTGCATTCACAAGCGACCTTCAACGTGCACAAAAAACCTGCCAACATATACTGGATGGTGTGGGGCAACCTGATCTGCAGACCATTGAGGATCAGGCTTTGAACGAAAGAAATTATGGCGATCTGGCCGGCCTGAACAAGGATGATGCCCGGGAAAAATGGGGTGAAGAGCAAGTGCATATTTGGCGCCGTTCCTATGACACACCGCCTCCTGGTGACGACGGTGAAAGTCTAAAGGATACAGGCGCTCGTGTTTGGCCTTATTACATGAACGAAATCCTTCCGCGCGCTATGGCGGGCGAGACAGTTCTCGTTGCGGCTCATGGCAACTCGCTGCGTTCGCTGGTGATGGTCCTCGATCGCATGACTACCGAAACCATTACAAGCCTCAACCTGGCAACGGGTGTGCCAATGATTTACAAGCTGAATGGAGATACGACTGTTGCTTCAAAAGAAATTGTGGAGCTCGACGCTTGAGCGAGTCCAAACATCCAGCAGAAGTACTTTTCAGTGAAGGACATCCGCTGACTGCGGCCTTAAACATGAAGTTTATACCCGTCGGTGAAAGCAGCTTACGAGTGGAGCTCGACGCACCGGAGAGTTTCGCAGATTCCAACGGCTCCCATACGCATAGTGGTTTTTCAACATTGCTACTCGATACTGTTCTAGGATCGTGCGCGATTGGTAAACTCGAGAAAATGCAACCAATTGCAACGATTAAGCTCACCTGCAATCATTTGAGAAGAATAATAATTGGTGACGCGATATACTGCCTCGCAGAATGGAACGGGGAAGAGAATTCTGTTTCATTCGTGGGTGGAGAAATTCGTCGCCAGAAAGATGACCAGTTGCTTTCAACCGCTATTGGAACCTTCATGATTGGAACCGCTTCACGTCCCCTAGCAGAAAAGAGCGGTGAAGCACAATGACTGTAGATTTTCAGTCAAATGTATCAGAATGGCTTGCTGCAGAAGCGCTGCCAGAGCAAGGAAGATACAAGACCAGTTTCAAAACACACCATCTCGGGAATATTTTCATCAAGTCACTTCACGGCGGGGTAACCGGCGCCTTTATGGAACTCGCCGCTGAGGCAATTACCCGCGAAACTCTTGATCAGAGCGCTGATTTGATGATCACCAGCGCATCAATCGATTACCTGAGAATCACAAAGGATGTCGATTTGCACGCACGGGCGCAAATTGTGAGATCAAGTCGCAGACTTTCTATTGTTGACGTGGAGTGCTGGCAGGACTCAGAGGAGATTCCGGTCGCACGCGGTGTCATTACCATCAAGGTTACAACCTGATAGTCTGGCAATACCATCTGACCTATCAGGCTGCGGTTACGCCCGCTTCCCAACCAAGCATCGCGCGCTTTCGGGTCAAGCCCCAGTGATAGCCGGTTAGCGCACCAGATTTTCCAAGGGCCCTGTGACAGGGAACAACGAAGGAAATCGGGTTCTTGCCAACTGCTGCGCCGACCGCGCGTACCGCCTTCGGATTTTCAATTGCATCTGCGATATCAGTATAGGTCCGTGCTTCACCCATTGGAATTGAAAGAAGCGTGTCCCATACCCGTATTTGAAAATCTGTTCCAATGAGTGTCACTCTCAATGGTTGATCCTTCGCCCAGTGTTCAGGTTTGAAAATTCGCACGGCAAACTCTGAAGTGATGCTGCTGTTTTCCTCATATTTGGCCTCCGGCCATCGCCCCTTCATGTCTTCCAGAGCAAGCACTTCTTCTCCGGCATCGCAGAAAGCGACACCCACAAGGGACGAAACGCCATTGACCAAGGTTGTCATTACCAGCGCCTGACCAAAAGGACATGCATGATACCCGTAGCATATCACCAATCCGCCGCCTCTCGCTTTCCAGACACCAGGCGGCATTGCTTCATGTGTTACAAACAAGTCGTGGAGACGGGAAGGTGATGAAAGACCAAGTTCGAAACTTGCGTCAAGCAAAGGAAGACCCTCATCGCGCAGCAATCGCTTTGCATGGTCGAGAGTTATCGCCTGGCTGAATGCTTTCGGAGAAATTCCGGCCCAACGCGTGAACAATTTTTGCGTGGCGGTTTCACCCAACTCCAGATGCGAGGCGAGCGCAGAAAGGCTTGGTTGTTCCTGCCAGTTACAAGTCAGGTATTCGATTGCCTTCCGCACAAGCGCATAGTCGCCATCACGTGAGTCCGGCTTCAGAATATGACCACCATAACGAAGGGCTTTAGGGCTGTGTAGATCGTGTTTCATGATCGCAAACCTAACGGCTGGGTAAACGCATCGCCACCCGAAACTTGCGCAAGCTTGGCCTTTAAGTTTTCACCCTGTTGAGCGCCGCACTAAATGCAAATGCAAAACTTTCACGATCATCCGGATTGAGAAAAGAACCAATATCCAATTCCTCACCACGCGAGTTCAAACGCATGGAGAGAATGCCGTATTCTTCATGGCGATTAACCTCAAACCTGGTCCAGAACGGGTTGAACACATGTTCTGAAACACGGCCTGAGGGATGAAATTTCTCAATCTTCAGTTCATTCCGCCCGACGGATACACGCTCCTTCGCTCTTGCCGAGCGATAGTTAAACTTGAACGCCGCATAGATAACCAGCACATCCAGCCCCATAAACAAAAAAACCGGCCATGCTCCCATAACCAGAAACAGTAGGCCGGAGATGAAGCAGGTGAACGCAATAAATGCCATTAGCCAAAGAAAGCCCATCCGACCAAGAGAACGGTAAGGCGTCAGCTCGGCGACAAAATCAGGCGTGGATGCATCAAGTTCCGGGTGTTTAGTATCTGAAGACATGCCCTATAGTTTAGCGGGAAATCATTAAACAGACAGAGCAAAATGGTCGCACGAAAAAAACGCTTACCCCGCACCAAATACACCAAGGAAGAGATTACCGAAATTTTCTCAAGGTTTCGAGAATACAGGCCCGAGCCCAAAGGTGAACTGGAGCATGTCAATCCGTTTACGCTTGTGGTGGCCGTCGCTCTGTCCGCACAGGCAACGGATGCAGGGGTAAACCGGGCTACCCGCGAATTGTTCAAAGTGGCAGATACGCCAGAAAAAATGCTGGCTCTGGGCGAGGAAAAAGTTCGCGACTACATAAAGACCATCGGCCTATACAGAAACAAGGCCAAGAACGTCATTGCGCTGAGCCAGAAGCTGATTGACGATTTTGACAGCATAGTCCCGCAAACACGCGAAGAACTGGTAACGTTGCCGGGTGTGGGACGCAAAACCGCGAATGTGGTCATGTCCATGGCGTTTGGTATTCCAACCATGGCGGTTGATACACACATCCTGCGCATCGGCATGCGAACCGGCCTGGCTCCTGCAAAAACACCAGATGATGTCGAAGCCATATTGATGAAGATCATCCCGGAAGAATTCCTCTATCACGCACACCATTGGCTCATTCTTCACGGACGCTATATGTGTGTGGCAAGAAAACCAAAATGTGATGAATGCATCATCGCGGATTTGTGCAAGTCCAAAGAGAAAACCTGTGACGTTCCTGCACATATCGTACCCATCACTGATCAGGTTATTCCCGTTGCGCCGGGAAAAAGCTAGGCGTTGGACGCAGCCTCCGCGCTGACCGCCTTGTGCAAATGAACCATAAGCGCCGAGGCAAAGACAGGGGTGAACAAGTTCAAAACCGGAACACTCATAAACGCTGCTATGATCAATCCGGCAAGAAACACTTCCAGGGAGTATTTCTTGAGGATCCCCTTGGCATCATCCTCTGATCGAAACCGCATCGTCGCAAACTGAAAATATTCGCGACCCAGCAGAAAACCGTTGAGCAAAAAGAAAATAATTACGCCGAACCCTGCAAACCAAACCAGCATCAGAGCCAACAGATTTGCGCCGACCACAAACGCCCCGAATTTAAGGGCAAGTAGAATGGCCGGGCCAAACGGCACACCCTGACCTGGCTCATCATCGGGATAACGAACCCGTTCAACATGCTCGGCAATGTCATCAAGAAAAAGACCTGCAAAAATGGCCGTAACCGGCGCAAGCAGAAACCCTGCAGCAACAAAAACGCCAGCACCCAGGACCCAAACAAGTATACCAACAAGCCACGACCACCCTTCGATGAAAGGAATCACATAAACGGTCATCAAATTGTTGAGCAGAAACCAAAGCCCGAAAAACAACAGAATAGTCAGCCCAAGGGATTTCAGAACCACCATGCGTGATCTGGCAGACAGAAGTCCACTTACTGCTTTTCTGGCGGATGCGATGACCAAAGCTAATTTCCTTTCGCCTTTCAGATAGGTAACGCTTTGTGGCGAAACAAGAACAGGCTTTCAATTGGCGCGCGATGCGTTTATTGAAACCTCGTAATCTGGAGAATACAATGACTGATCATGCCTACGACGTCCTGACCATCGGTAACGCAATTGTGGACATTATCGCACGGTGCGAAGATGACTTTCTTGTCAAAAATGACATCACAAAGGGCGCCATGAACCTGATTGATATGGATCGGGCAGAAGCCCTTTATCAGGCAATGGGGCCAGCAGTTGAAACCTCTGGAGGCAGTGCAGGAAATACTGCGGCCGGGATCGCGAGTTTTGGTGGCAAGGCAGCTTATATCGGCAAGGTAGCGGACGATCATCTTGGCAAAGTGTTTCGCCACGACATCACAGCAATTGGCGTTACTTACGAAACCAAGGCGCTGGAAAAAGGTGAAACCACGGCCCGTTCCATGATCTTTGTAACACCGGATGGTGAGCGCTCAATGAACACGTATCTTGGGGCCTGCGTGAAACTGACAGCAGATGATATTGATCCGGGTCTGGTGCAGGATTCAGCCATTACCTATTTTGAAGGATACTTGTGGGATCCAGAGAATGCAAAGGATGCAATTCGGGAAGCTGCCCGTCTTGCCCATGCTAGTCATCGCAAGGTCGCAATGACCCTGTCAGATTCATTCTGTGTCGATCGATACCGTGATGAGTTTTTAGAGTTGATCACGTCTGGAACCGTGGACATTGTTTTTGCCAATGATGCAGAACTCAAATCACTCTACCAAACCTCGGATCTTGCTTCCGCCATCAATGCCATCAAAGAGGTTTGCCCACTAACTGCCGTGACCAAGGGTGAAGAAGGTTCAATTGTCGTAACCAGAGAAGGCACTCAGGAGGTCGATGCACATCCAATAGAGAGTCTGGTTGATACAACCGGTGCTGGTGATCTTTATGCTGGCGGGTTTTTGTTTGGCCTAACGCATGGTGAAAACCTTGCAAATTGCGCCCGTCTTGGTGGACTAGCTGCGGCAGAAGTTATCCAGCACATTGGCCCGCGTCCGCAAGTTTCTTTAAAAGACCTTGCACAACAAAACGGCTTTCAGGTTTAGACTGCTGCAATCTGATTGCATCGAAAGCTGGTTAAGTCTTTTTTCCGAGTATCTGTGCGCGCAGATCATACAAGGCTTGCAAAGCTTCGCGAGGGGACAGATCGTCAGGTGAAATCTCTTCCAGCGCGCTGACAAGTTCAGATTCGAGATTTTTTTCTGTGTTTTTGGGTGGCTGCGGCTCAACTGAAAACAGTGGCAAATCATCTATGAGGGTGTGGATTGCACCGGAGCGCTCACCTGATTCAAGTTGCGCAAGCACATCTTTTGCTCTTGATACGACCGCCTCCGGCAGACCAGCGAGACCTGCAACCTGAATTCCGTAAGAGCGGTCAGCGGTTCCAGACACAACTTCATGCAGAAAGATAACCTCTCCTTCCCATTCCCGAACTTTCATGGTCACGTTAGACAGCCGGTCGAGTGGTTCTGCGAGGGCTGTCAATTCATGATAATGCGTAGCAAAGAGTGTTCTGCAGCGATTTGCCTTGTGCAAATATTCGATTGCTGCCCAGGCGATGGAAAGACCGTCAAATGTCGCCGTTCCCCGACCAATCTCATCCAGAATAACAAACGAGCGTTCAGCAGCCTGATTTAGAATAGCTGCGGTTTCAACCATCTCTACCATGAAGGTTGAACGACCTCGCGCAAGATCATCTGCTGCGCCTACCCGACTAAACAACCGATCAACAATGCCAATGTGAGCCTTACTCGCCGGAACAAATCCACCCATTTGAGCCATAATCACTATCAAGGCATTCTGACGCAAAAAAGTGGACTTACCACCCATATTTGGGCCGGTTAGAAGCCAGAGTTGACCTACGTCCTCTCCAGTTAAATCACAATCATTGGCCACAAAAGGGTCTGCGGCTTCGCTGCGCAATACCTGTTCAACGACTGGATGTCTGCCGCCTTCAACATTAAATGCCAGACTACCATCAACCTTGGGCCGAACGTAGTTCAAGCTTTCAGCAAGCTTAGCCTGACTTTGGGATACATCGAGCACAGACAATGCAGAAGCAGCATTGTTCAACACTTCAGACTGCTGCAACACGCTTGCAACCAGTTGATCGAATATTCCCAACTCAATTTGCAACGCCTGCCCGGCAGCGTTAGCGATCTTGCTTTCAATGTCAGCCAACTCAGTTGTGGTAAAACGCATGGCATTGGCCAAAGTCTGGCGGTGAATGAATGTCGCCTTGGCGTCATCACTGGTTAGTTGATCAGCATTGTTTGCGGTAACTTCGATAAAATATCCAAGCACATTGTTATGCTTGATCTTGAGGTTTTTAACGCCTGTCTGCCTTGAGTAGTCAGCCTGCATGGAGGCAATGATACGCCTGCTTTCATCCCTGAGGCTGCGTAATTCATCCAGTTCAGAATGATATCCTTCCCGGACAAACCCGCCATCACGGGCCAGAAGAGGCAGTTCATCTGCAAGACCCGATGCAAGCAAATCATCCAACTGTTTCGGGATGCCGGCGAGATCGTTCAATGCAGATGCAATCTCTGTCGGAACATTTTGACCTTGCAACAGTTCATGGACCTGTCGGGATACTGTTATTGAACTCCGGACTGCAGCCAAATCCCTCGGGCCACCGCGATTCAATGACAAACGTGAAACGGCGCGCGCCATGTCTGGTGCCTGTTTCAGATTTTCGCGCACTTGATCTGCCAGGCTTGCCTGACTGAGCAGAAACTCTACGCTGTCCTGACGATTTTTGATTTCATCGACATCTTTAAGCGGGCTCATCATACGCTCCGCCAGCAATCTGGCACCAGGTCCGGTCAGCGTACGGTTCATCGCATTCAAGAGACTTCCTTTGACCTCACCGGAAAGCGTTCGAGAAAGTTCAAGATTGGCTCTGGTTGCAGCATCAATGAACAGGGTCGCGCCCGAATCTTCCCGCATCAGCCGCATCAAGGCGGGCCGTTCGCCAATCTGGGTTTTCTCCACATAAGCGAGTGCTGCACCAGCTGCAGAAATTTCTGCACGCGAAAAAGAGTCAAACCCGTCCAATGAGGCAACCCCATAAGTCTCGGTCAACCGCTCCTGAGCCAATTGACTGTCGAAGAAGGAGTTCGCCTCAATAGTGATTGCTCGATCATCAAGATGAATTCGCGAACGGATTTCTTCCTCGTGATACAAAGTATCTGACAGAACGAGCTCTCTCGGTTCAAGGCGGGCAAGGGTGGCTCCCAATTCCATCAAACTGGTGGAACAGACTGAGAAACTCCCGGTAGAAATATCAATCCAGGAAAGTGCCAGATCGCTCTCGGATTCTCCGCGCCGAATGCGAACGAGGGTTACAAGAAAGTTTGAACTTGCCGGGTCGAGCAGTTTTTCTTCCGTGATGGTGCCAGGTGTCACCAAGCGAACCACATCGCGGCGTACTACCGCCTTTGATCCGCGCTTCTTTGCCTCAGCCGGATCTTCTGTTTGCTCACAAACCGCGACCCTATACCCAAGCGCTATCAGTCGTTGAAGATAATCTTCCGCTGCATGCACTGGCACACCGCACATCGGGATATCTTCACCCAGATGCTTTCCACGTTTGGTCAGGGTAATGCCCAAAGCGCGGGAAGCTGTCTCGGCATCATCGAAAAACAGCTCGTAAAAATCACCCATCCGGTAAAAAAGAAGCGAATCCTGATTGACCGATTTGATTTCGGCGTATTGCTGCATCATCGGCGTAGGCGCAGCGGATTTTTCTTCTGATTTTTGCAACACGATTGACAACCCGGCACGGCGAAATGAATGATAGCTGAAGATCGCTTATAGGCTCGCGTAAGGCAAGTAATGGCCAAAAGAATCGCAAACCATCCACAAAGAGACCCGAGATCAGTTTCAGAGGATCAACCCCGATGACGCTCCGCAGTCGCACCGTAATATTTGACATAACGCGGATTGATTGACTCAACTGGAAGCACAACCAAAACATCGATCGTTCCAAAATCGGTATCAGGAACCGCATCTGACGAGAACATAGCGCCTAATCTCAGATAACCCTTTATCAGTGGCGGGAGAATTCTAATGGCAGATTTCGGAGAACCCTGCTCAGACGTAAACTGCCGCATGTCGATGCGATCAGGTCGCTTTGATGTCACCTGCCAGTCTTCAGCAAGCGGCGCATGTTCGACCAGAAAGCCAAGTGCTTCTGAGATTTGCGAAACGTTCAATGTGGGAAAGGATGCACACCCGAACATGACATCGGCACCCTGTTTCAATGCATAGTCCCAGGTTCCATGCCAGAGGAGTTCCATTGTCCGTTTGTCTCGGAATTCTGGCAGGATACATGACCGCCCCAGTTCCATGAACCGTTTCTCCGAATGCTTTTCAAGCATGCCAGAAACATCAAACTCAGAACTTGAATAAAACTCCGACGGGCCGACCTCGCCTTTTCGTACCATGAACCGCTGAGTACCTACGAGTATATTTTCTCCATTGGTTCTGCGGGAAAATATCAGCAGGTGATCACATCTTGAATCGTGAGAATCTGCTTCAAGCTTCAATCGATCGCGATCTTCTGTTTTTTCAGCATCCAGTTCATCACAGAAAACCCGGTATCGAAGAGCTTGAGCCATCTCCACTTCATCCGTGGTAATCGCGAGCCTGGTTTCAAATGTTCCCAGCCTGCCGCTGATATAGTGGTCAGATTTCTGCCCTTGTGCCTGAATTTCAGAAGTGCTCAAAGATTTGATCCCAGGATACCCTCTAACTTCTATTTAGGCAGTAAGCCAGTTAAGCAAGGTTTGCAATTTCAAGCACATCGGCCGGGTTCAGCGGCTTGGTCAAAAAGCCGTTTGCGCCCGCAAGTGTAGTTTCATCACGGGTTTCGGATTGTTCATCAGCGGTCAGAATGAATATTGATACTTTGGCGAGGTCCTGATTTGAGTGGTCTCTGATGCGGGTCAGCGCTGTCATCCCGTCCATAACAGGCATTTGCAAATCCATCAGAACAAGATCGAAGACTTCATCATTTGTCCGTTCTTCCAAGAGGGAAATCGCTTCAGCTCCGGTCGTCGCACGTACTACGGAGTGCCCCGCCTTCTCCAGAATTGACCGCGCAAGCAGAGCATTGATGTCATTGTCTTCAGCCAGGAGAACACGCCTTGGCTTGTCGCTCTGGACAATCGCTTTCGCATATTGATTCACACTCGAATGATCATTGCGACTTGCTTGTCTATTTGCTTCGCCAGGTCCATGAATCAACATGCTGATCAGTGAAGAACTTCTAAGTGGTTTGATGAGATATCCATCAAACCCGGCACGCCGCAGTTCTTCGATCTTCAATCTCTCCTGGGGATTGATAAGAACCACCATCCGCTCAGAGATTTGTGCCTGAGCTTCAATCAATGGCGAGATATCGTCAAATCCCTTCAGACAATCGAAATCCACTATCAGTGTTCCAAGATTGCCTGCTTCGAGATGTTGGGCAAACTCCCCATATCCTAAACAGGTAAGGCTCTCACCGCCATGATCAGCCACATATTCCGCAATCGTCTGAGCCAGTTGTTGTGAGCCCGCCACAATTGTAATATTTTTACCGTGAAGTTGATCGGATTGTAGCCCCGTTACTTTTGGATCGAGATTGGGTAGGTGGAACACAAATTCACTGCCGACTCCCATTTCGCTTTGAACTGACAAATTGCCACCCATGGTCTCAACAATTTTCTTGGTAATCGCCAGGCCGAGCCCCGCGCCACCATGTTTTCGTGTACTTTCTGAATCAGCCTGTGCGAACTCTTCAAAGATCAGTGTCTGATCCTGTTCCGGGATACCGGGTCCGGTGTCCGCAATATGAAAACTGAGATTTGGTAATCCGCCTATCTTTCCTTGCAGAAGGCGTACTTGCACACCGCCATGTTCCGTGAACTTGATTGCGTTTCCAATCAGGTTGATCAGAACCTGGCGCAACCTGCCGGCATCAACTTCCACCGTATTCGGTACACAACTGGAGATATAGGAGGCTATTGCAATGCCTTTGTTATGCGCACGGGAAGAAAGAAGTTCGCAGACATCTTCAACCAGCTTTCCAGGATCAATCAGAGAATTTCTCAACTCAAGCTTATTGGCTTCGATCAGGGTCGTATCCAATATATCTTCAATCAGGGTTAGCAATGCAGCTCCTGATTCATGAACCGCCTCAACATAGTTTCCTTGCTCAGGTGTGAGCGGAGTATCAGCTAATAATCCCGACATACCGAGAATGCCATTCAGCGGCGTCCGCATTTCATGACTGACATTGGCAAGAAACCGAGACTTGGCATGGCTTGCTGCTTCCGCCTTGTTCCGTGCTTCCCGTAGTTCAATTTCCACTAGTTTCTGATCCGTTATATCACGGGCGACCGTTCTGAGTGTATTGACTCCGGTCAATTCATCTCTGATTGGCAAATCGAGCCAAAGAAGCCAACGAACGCCTTTCAGGGTTTCCAGTTTAATTTCCCGAATGTTCGTAACCGCAGGAAAGGCTTCAAGAGTATTCTCCTGCAGGATCACCGGACTGAATGGACGACCGACGAGTGGCCTCTCTTTACTGTCGAATAGATCTAAAAATGCCGTATTGGCAAAAACTGCCACCCCATCATGATCGCGGTGTAAAAGCATGTCGCCAAATGCTTCTGCCAGGCTGCGATAGCGCTCCTCGCTTTCACGCAATTCCCAGGTACGATCTTCTAACGCTTCGTACTTCGATTGCAGGTCAACGTCATCGTTCAAATTATGTCGGCGGGCACGGCTCAACTGGAGCCAATTGATGGTTACAGCACCTAATCCGACAACGAAAGTGGCGAGGATCACAAACTCAACTGGAACAACAGTGTTCAGGAACAGCGCCACACTGGACAGGCCAACAATAAGAATGAGGCTGATCGAAAGCGCGGTCCTTAATTGTGCACCTCTTGAGTTCCGCAAGCCGTCTTGAGGGAGCAAAAGTGAGTTGGATGCAAGCCGTCGGCGAAACTTGATTTCTTCTGTTTTGGCATCATGAACAATACTCGCGTTCAACGCATCAGCACGATTTGGCTGCTCAGCTACAATCCCCGATTTTTGAATATCGCGAATAAGCTTCCACGCATCTGGTTCTTTGCTGGGCTTTGACATGTGTTACTAACGATTGTTCTGGGCTCACTTCAGAGCCAAAATTCGCCAGCAATGGTAAGCCAAAATGATTGAAAAACAGTTTCGCAACCAAAGTGTGGCGCGAAATTCATGTTCAGGCCGCCATCGGCATTCTGTTACCCGCAGATCGATAGGCAATTGCTTCTGCAAGATGTATCCGTGAAACTTCTTCACTGTCATCGAGGTCAGCTATGGTACGGGATACTTTCAAGATCCGGTGATATGCACGAGCAGAAAACTTAAGGTGCTGAGCTGCCTCACGGAGCAGTTCTTCTCCGTCTTTATCAGGAGCAGCAATCGTTTCAGCCATGGCAGCAGGCAAGGCTGAGTTCGTCACACCGTTCAGGCCCAGATCAGCCGATCTGACGAACTGACGTTCACGCGCTGCTTTTACACGTTTAGCCACAATTGCAGAGGCTTCTCCCGCCTCCCGGTTGATCAAATCTGAGGCGGTAACAGTCGGCACATCAACCCGGATATCTATCCTGTCTAGCAAAGGGCCTGAAATGCGCGCTTGATAATCACCGGCACATCGGTCACCGCGCTTGCAGGTATGCCCCGGTTCTCCTGCCATTCCACAGCGACAAGGGTTCATGGCGGCAATCAGTTGAACTCGGGAGGGATAAGTTATCCGGTGGTTCGCCCTTGCGATAATTGTCTCTCCATTTTCAATCGGCTGGCGCAATGAATCCAAGACCTGTGGCGAAAATTCGGGAAACTCATCCAAGAACAAAATTCCGTTATGGGCCAGAGAAACCTCTCCCGGCCGCGCTCGAACACCGCCGCCCACCATTGCAGCCATTGAAGCAGAATGGTGCGGGCTTCGAAATGGGCGCCGATTGCTCAATTTCCCATCTGCAAGCTCACCGGCAATGGATGCGATCATCGAAACTTCAAGCAGTTCAGGCGGTGTCAGATCAGGCAAAATTCCGGCAATCCGTGCAGCAAGCATTGATTTGCCAGAGCCGGGAGGCCCCACCATCAATAGATTGTGCCCACCAGCAGCCGCAATCTCAAGCGCCCGTTTCGCGGTTTCCTGACCCTTTATGTCAGAAAGATCAGGGAATGGCTCGCTAGCATTTTGAAGTGCAGGCAGCGGTTTTGAAAGCAATTGTGTGCCCCGAAAATGATTTGCCAGCGATATAAGATTGAAAGGAGCCAAAATGCTCATGTCCGCATCCGCCCATGCAGCTTCCGGACCGCAAACGCTCGGGCAAATGAGTCCTTTCTCCTGAGCATTCGCACTGATGGCAGCAGGTAAGGCGCCAGCAACATGTGATAGTGATCCATCCAGCGCCAATTCACCGATCACAACATAATCGGCCAATGCATCGCTTGGAATAGCGCCCAAAGCGGCCATCAACCCAAGTGCGATTGGCAGGTCGTAATGGCTACCCTCTTTTGGCAGATCCGCAGGCGCCAGATTAACAGTGATGCGTTTCGGCGGCAGAGAAAGACCGGAAGCATGCAATGCTGCCATCACCCTTTCGCGACTTTCAGCAACTGCCTTGTCAGGCAAACCTACTATTGCAAAATGCAGTTTTCCGGGCGCAATCATCACCTGCACATCGACAGGAACCGCTTCAACGCCTTGAAAGGCGACTGTGTTAACTTTCGCTACCATTTCCACAACCCTTTCCCAAAGCGTAAAATCACTTTGCCACACTGTCAAGAACAAAAATAGAACAAATGATACTCGGGAAAGTGATCGCCAAGTGATGAAGGCCGGATTGCCGTTCAATTTCTGGTTGAATACATTTGCATGGCTGTTCGTGAAGTGGAGCGACCTGTGAAATTCAGGGAATACCTTTTGAATAACTTTCTGAAATCCCGCGACATGGCGATTCTGCCGAACCGCGTCCGGGAGCGATTGCTGGACCGCGAACGCGCAAACGAAGTGCTCGTTCGCCTCATCCAACTCTCAATCGTGTTGATGTTTGCCGTATTGTATGCCCTCGCCACCAAGACCGGCCTTCAGGCAGATTTCCAACCCGTTCCCATGGTGCTGACGGCTTATATTGCACTTTCGACCATCGGTCTTTTTTGGGCCATACGCTCAAAGCTTCCCGATTGGGCTGTCTATTTCTCAGTCATCATTGATTTTGGATTACTCTACTCGCTTATGATCAGCTTTCATTTCCAGTACGAGCAACCCCCATCATTCATCCTTAAAGCGCCAACGCTTCTGTATGTTTTCATATTCATTGCGTTGCGAGCCTTGCGTCTGGAATGGAAGTTTGTCGCAGCGGCAGGAATCGTTGCAGCAATCGGATGGGCATTGGTTGTTTTGTATGTGACCACTACTGATCCCCAATCCACTATGATCACGAAATCATATGTGGCCTATCTGACGTCTAACTCGGTCCTCATTGGCGCGGAAGTCGACAAAATCATCTCCATTCTGGCAGTTACCGGAATTCTGGTGCTCGTGGTGAACGCATCAAATAACCTGCTGGTAACAGCAGTGGCCGAGCAAACAGCAGCTAGTGATTTTTCCAGATTTTTTGACAAGCGCATAGCCCAGGACATTCGCGACAGCTCGGATATTCTGGAGGCCGGGCATGGCGAACGACGGTCTATGGCAATCCTGAACATCGATATCCGAGGTTTCACAACATATGCAGCACACCGTGAAGCATCCGATGTGATGAAAATGCTGTCCGCATATCAGGGGAAGGTTGTCCCGATTCTGCAGGATCATGGTGCCATCATTGACAAATTCATGGGCGACGGGATCATGGCAACCTTGGGCGTGGATGGGTCAAGCGAAACCCAGATCTGTCGCAAGGCAATCGAGGCGGCTGAAACCATTTTGATGGACAATCAAAGCTGGTCTGATCCCCTGCTGCTGCAACCGGACAATACGCCCATAAAAATTGGTATCGGCATTGCGGGCGGCCCGGTTACATTTGGCGCTGTTGGTCAGGGAGACCGGTTGGAGATGACCGTAATCGGTGCCCCGGTGAACACATCTGCAAAACTGGAAAAGCATAACAAAGTGCTGGGCACCGAATGCATTGTCAGCAAAGAGATGTGGGATGAGGCTACCAAGGAGGGTTACGCCGGGAAATTAAGTCCAAAGTTCTTGCAAACCAGGGTTGAAGGGATCGATGAAATCCAGTCAATTGCGGTTCTGACTTTATAACACTGGAATGAACACATTATGACAGCAATTGACGGGCTTCGTAGCACCGGTTTGAGCATACCGATCTCGCGCATCCGGGAACTTGCGAACCGGCATATGGGAAACAATGCACTCATACCACTGTGGTTTGGTGAACCCGATGTTCCGACACCGGAATTCATTATAGAGCCTGCGCATCGCGCAATGTTGGACGGCAAAACCACTTACAATGAAGGTCTCGGAAAACCCTGGTTGAGATCAGCAATCGCGAACTACATGACCGGTCTTTATGCGACAGACATCTCTATCAATCGGATTGCTGTCACGGTTTCTGGTACAAATGCAGTCAATCTTGCGTTTCAACTACTCATGACTCCCGGAGACAAGCTGGTTACAACCACGCCTTCATTTCCAACCCTGCTGACAGTTCCACAATTGCAGCAAGCGGAGATTGACACCATCGCACTTAAGCCTTCCTCAAACGGATGGTCCGTAGATGTTAATGCGCTGATTGAAGCAGCAAGCAATGCCAAAATCCTGCAAATAAATTCGCCGAACAATCCAACCGGATGGACCCTGTCATTAGAGGACATGCGCGCGATATTAAATGCTGCAAGAAAGTCAGGCTGCTGGATAATCTCGGATGAGGTCTATTCACGCATCGTCTATGATGGCAAAGCGGCACCTTCTTTTGCCGAACTAGCAGAGCCCGAGGACAGGGTTGTTATTGTAAACAGTTTCTCCAAAAGCTGGGCCATGACAGGCTGGCGTCTGGGCTGGCTCACCCTTCCACCATCCCTGCTCCCAGAGTGTGAAAAACTTATGGAATTCTCCATGTCTTGTGCCCCAGAATTCGTACAGGCTGGAGGATTGAAAGCCTTGGAAAATGGCGAAGACTTTATTGCAGAACAGATGGCCAGATATCGACGTGGTCGCGATGTTTCCCTCGAGCGACTTTCAGCAATGAGCGGGGTGACCGTCGTCCCACCCCATGCAGCATTTTATGCGTTTTTTCAGATTGAAGGCGTGAGAGATGATGTCGCGCTTGCAGAGCAAATCGCCAAAGATGCACAAGTCGGGATAGCACCCGGTTCAGCTTTTGATCCAACATTGGAAAACTGGTTCAGAATCTGCTTTGCAAAGGATGAAGCGCTTTTAAACGAAGCATTCGATCGCCTCGAAGCGTTTTTGAAATCAAGATAGAGAAGAACTCAGAATAGTTTGAAGCCCTTCTTGGGCGGCTCTTTGTCAGGATGCGGTCCTGGATCATCCGGCCGCCGATCCAATGGAAACTTGACCGTGTTCTCGAAAGGGGACGACGCCTCCGCATTCTCATCCTCAGACATGGGCAAAGGCTTGGCAGGTTCTTCCTTATTCTCCAAACTAGCCTCGGTATCTTCTGGCGATTTCGCGCTCTCAATGGAAACCACATTGTCAGCGACGTCATCCGACACCGGATCTGATGAAACTTCGTCTTTTGATATGATTTTATTTTCGGTCAATTCTGGGTCCGGTTTCGCGGTTTCCGGTTCCGAATGATCTTCAGCGCTCAATGTTTCTTCTGGCTTCTCGGCAACAATCTCATCAGACATTTCAGTTTCTAAAGAATTGGAAACACCATCTTCTTCAACGATTTCTGCTTCAATAACCTGATTATCCTCAGCAGTATCGCCTTTATCTTGAGCCGTTTCGGCCTCGGCTACTGCCGCTGAAGGGATTGGAGACGGAATTGGTTTTGCTTGTTCCTGCAATTCCTCAATTGACATAACAGGCGCTTTTTCTTCACCAAGCTGTGCTACCGGGACCTTCCATTCAAATGCGTCAATTTCACCGGTTACAGGCGATATTGGCATCCATTCTTCTGAAACATGGCCATCAGCCGTCCAGGCTTCATCCGCTGGCGCCCGCACAGCCCTTGAAAGCCAATCCCGCATCCGCCCCTGGTCGCCATGTTGGCCTTCTTCAATGTCTGCCATCAGAAGACAAGCCCGCTCGGTCGGACGTGTCGTGAGCACAGGTTCCAACGCAGAACGTGCCTCATCCCATTCATTTGCATCAATGGCTGCAATTGCAACCGCAAGACTGCCCTCAGGATGATTCGCCTTCAAGCCAGCTAGTTTCTTGGCACGCTTCAAACGATCTTGAACCGAATCACCCGCTCGAACGGTTGCATATGCTTCCGCCAACTCTGGATGCGGCGTTTGTTTCCAAGCTGCTTCCAGTATTTTGGAAGCACCACGAATGTCACCCAAACGGGCTGCTGAACGCGCGAATGCTGTCGCTGCCGGAACAAGATCCTTGGCAAGCTTGTGCGCCTCTTTGGAAAGCTTTTTCGCCCTCTCCGGCTCCGCCTGCTCGACAGAAATTGCTTTGGCGGTCAACAATACAGCACGATGTCGCTTTGCTTTAACACGATCGATCAAGCCTGCTGACCGATTTGCTTCCAGCGTTTGAATGGCTGCATCCCAATCAGCATCGCTCGCCTGATATCGCAACTTTGCGGTTCCTGCCCAAGGCAGCGAAGGTGCTTGCTTTGCTGCCTCTTCAGCGTAATGTCTGGCAGCTTCCGGTTGGCCTTGCCTCTCTGCCTCCAGAAACAAGCCCCGAAGCGCGACCATGCGGGTATCTTCGTTTTCAAGCATGGTTTTGAAATTCGCTGTCGCCTCTTCACGATTGCCTTCAAGAAGCGCTGTTTGTGTACCCAAAAGTGCAACAAGCGGATCATTCTTCAAGAGTTTTCCGCTTTCCTTCGCAAGGCTGCGAGCAGTATCGACATCGCCCGAACTTGCAGCAATCAGTCCCCTGGATAGTGCACGATATCCCCGCTCCTTGCGACGATTGTCAAAAAACCGGGTAATAATACCGGGCATGCCAAATATGCCCTTGAAGAGACTGGTTAGAAACATAACCAGAGCGATCAGAATGATGAGCGCAACGATGCCGGTTGTCAGGGGTATTCCAACTTCCTCACCCGGGCGTCCAAGGTTGGAGGCAAGCCAGTCCCACTTTAGAAAGATCGTGCCAGGATTGTCAGCTACCCAAGCAAACAGGAGGCCCAAACCCAAAACAATCAGAAGAAAAACAAGAAAACGAAACATGATACTGGCCCTTCTGATTAACCCGCTTGTGCCGAGAGATTATTGGAAAGTGTTTCGTAAAGCGTAAAAGCTTCGATACGAAGTTGAACTTTCTCAAGCCATGCTTGACCGGCTTGTTTGGTTGTCGCAGGGAGCGTGTCCCATTCAGATATGACACCGGTTAGATTGCCATTCTCAAGATTTGCTTTCACACGCGAAAGAATGGCAACTTCTGAATCACCCTGTTGTGGACCAGAAGAGCGGAAAGAAACAAGGTTTCTTGCATTTGCCCAAAATCGTTCTGAGATACCGCCTGATTGCGTATCGGCAACCGGGTTTTGAACAGCATTAGTCAAAGCGCCCAATTCCGCCAGAAGTTCGCTACGGCTGGGAACGCCAGACTTTGCAAGTTCAGAAAGGCGTTCCGTCTCTGCAGTCTTGCCGCCGAGAGACTCAATCGATGCAACTGCCAGGGAAATTGGATCATCATTCTCCAATGCAGCACCCAACGCATTAACAGCGACTGAGCGCGCTACCTTCTCACTGGCTTTTACAGACGCAACTGTTTCTTGCATGGTGGATGACTGGGAGTTCAATGCGGCCACATCTTCGGCGTTTGAGTTGACCGTCTCCCTGATCGATGAAACTGAAGTTTCAATCTCTCCAATGCGCGCCTCAAGAGGACCAAGATCAATCGAGGGTACATTGCTGACATTTGCCAGTTCACCAACACTGGCCTCAAGATTTTCCAGGCGTTGTGTAACAGAAGCAATGGCAGCAGCAACTTCGCCTGAGCTTGCATCCGCGCCTTCTTCTGCAGCTTTGGCAATAGATGAAAGCGTTTGGTTTACATCCACGAGACCGGTTTCGAGTTCCGCCAAACGACCAGCCATCGCTTCATCAGCACTGCCTCCATTTGAAGCTTCTTCGATTTTTTCAAGCCGGTCACGAATAGGAGTGAGATCAACCGGCTCAGAAGACGATTGCAGAGCTTCAAATTGTTTCTTCAAGCCAGCAATTTCTGCGGAAGTCTCAGCTGATACTGTCTGCCCGGCATCGCCCGAATAAAGCGAACCAACCAATGGAATATTTTTTGCTCCATCAAATTGGCCAATTGCGCCCAGCCCAATAATCGCAGCGGCAGCACCAGTCAGGCCACCCAAAAACCCTCCACCAGACCGACCTTTTGGAGCAGGAACAGGCTTGTTTGCGGCGCTCGGCTCTTCATTCGCAGAAGCTTTTGGCTTCTCATCTTTTTTCTCCGGCTCAGGCGAAGATTCTTTTTCAGCAGATTGTCTGGCGCCAGCCCGCCCCAGAGGTTTGGACGGCGAAGCAGTTTTGCTACCGGTTGTTGCTTTTGCAGGAGCTTCTTTTTTCTCTGTAGAAGCGCCCGAAACGTCTTTCGCTTCCAGATCAATCGTCGCAGGTTTTTTAGCCCTGGTGCCGGTTTTTCTTGGACCTGTAGGTCTGGATCTGGAATTCATTACTTATGTTCCTGTTACGTTTTGTTCCAACCTGTCGGAGGAGCACTCCATTTCTATATTACGTAACGTAATATATTGTGTTTAACGCTCTGCATCAAGCAGATGCCAAAGACTGAAGCAGTATGAGCATATCGTCCTCGCTGGGGTTACTCGATACATAGACATCCCGCCACGGATATTTCAACATAATGTTTGTGGCGGTTTTAGAAATGCCAATGAGTGAAATAGAAGAAATGCTTGATAAATCGTTTAATGAACTTAATAATTCAGATAGATATTCCGCGCTGCGGGCCGAATAGGCCAAAACTGCTCCGTCCTTGCACCAATCTATCGCTCCTGAAAGTTCCTGCCCAGCACGATTGCATTTGCGCGTTTGGTATAATTCTACCAAATCGACCGAGTAGCCTTTTTTTTGCAACGCCAACTGCATATCGAAACTGCGATCAGGAGTTGTCGGATACAAGAATCGTTGGTTTTCAGGCAAATTGAGCTTTTCGAATTCCAGAACCAGGGCTGCGCCACCACCGGACGCAGCAATAGTCCGACTAAAACCAATTTGCTCAGCGGCTTCTTCTGTGCGTTTGCCAACGCAATACGCAACGGTGTCTGGATTGTGATTGCGCCAGTTTCGGCGCAACAAAACCTCGACGGCATTGGCGCTCGTAAAGATGATCCCATCATACGGGTAGTCAGGTAAAACCCCGCCCAAATCCTTAAGCTCGAATATCGGCAGAACGTAAGGCTCGTGGCCCAGTTTTTCGAGTTTATGCCTCGTCCTACTTGCTGCGGGTTCAGCTCGGGTAACCAGAACGCGCATGGATTATGACCATCCTTCAAAGAAGGGCTCGCCTGCCTCCAGTTTCAGACGCTTACCCATTTCAAGGCCGAGTTGGCGGGCATCGGTGACCGTTCCATCCATTCGGGCTTCGTGATCTTCGGTACCGTCAGGCTTGAGAATAATGCCGTGTAACGAGAGTTTCTCCCCATCGACAACAGCATGGGCGCCAATCGGTGTACGACACGACCCATCCAGCTCTTCCAGAAAAGCCCGCTCGCAGGTTAAGGCTATGTGGGTATCGCGATGATTGAGCGGTTGCAAAAGTTCGAGCATGCGTGAATTGCCACGATGGGCTTCTATTGTAATAGCGCCTTGGCCTGGTGCTGGCGGAAAGTCTTCAATCGGCAGTTCACTGGTTATTTCGTCCGACATGCCAAGGCGGTTTAATCCGGCGCAGGCGAGCAATGTTGCGTCCGCCACCCCATCTTTGAGTTTCTGGAGACGCGTTCCCACATTTCCCCGATACATCACCATTTCAAGGTCAGGGCGCTTACGCCACATTAGTGCCCGGCGACGCAAGGATGCCGACCCCATGATTGCGCCCTGCTCAAGCTGATCAAAAGTCGCAGCTTTATGTGAGATAAATGCATCCGCCACATTTTCCCTTGGCGGAAAACAAACCAAAGCAAGGTCTTCTGGCAGGGCGGTCGGCATATCCTTTGCGGAATGGACTGCCATATCGATCTCACCGTTTGAAAGCTTTTCCTCAATTTCCATCGTGAAAAGGCCTTTGCCACCGATTTCCGAAAGGGCAATATTTGACTTCTGGCTACGATCTCCTGCAGTGGAAATAACCTCGATATCAACTTCCAGACCGGCATGGGTAGCTTGCAATAGCGATTTCATGTATTCCGCCTGCACAAGTGCAAGCTGACTGCCTCTGGTGCCAATACGAATGGTTTTATCTGTCATTTTCTGTTTACAACGGGTTAGGTAATTCCGATTTTACAAAGTGTTACAAGTAACAGGTTTGGGTGACAATGCAAAACTTCGGCCCCGTTCTCGGAATCGAAACCAGCTGCGATGAAACCGCTGCAGCTGTAGTGTGCCGTGATCGTTCGGGCAAGCCGCGTATTCTGTCCAATATTATTCTGAGCCAAATCGAAGAGCATTCCGAGTTTGGTGGGGTTGTTCCTGAAATCGCGGCTCGGGCCCATTTGTCCGCGCTTGACCGTATCATTAAAGCGGCTTTGCAAGATGCGGATCTGAGCCTCGAGGAAATTTCCGGCATAGGCGTAACATCAGGGCCAGGCCTAATCGGCGGCCTCATCGTGGGTCTGATGACTGCTAAAGCATTATCAGCCAGCAACACTATTCCCTATCTGGGCATCAATCATCTTGAAGGGCATGCGCTCACGGCGCGCCTGACAGATGATCTCACGTTTCCTTATCTACTTTTGTTGGTGTCGGGTGGTCACAGCCAGATCCTGAAAATTGAAAATCTTGGGCAGTACAAGCGCATTGCCTCAACCATTGACGATGCGGTCGGAGAACTGTTCGACAAAACCGCCAAATTACTCGATCTCGGCTTTCCCGGCGGACCCATGGTGGAAAAAGCTGCAAAACTAGGGGACCCAAAACGATTTCAGTTCACCAAACCATTGCGCGGCCAGAGTACATTGAATATGTCATTTTCCGGATTGAAAACTGCGGTCAGAAACGAGGCGGGCAAACATACGCCATTGACGGATCAAACCATTTCAGACATCTGCGCTGGGATGCAAAAGACTGTCGCGGATTTTCTGGCCGAGCGTTGTGATCAAACGATCACGCAACATGGGCAAGATACGAAAACACTTGTGGTTGCCGGAGGAGTAGCTGCCAACGGAGAAATTCGGAATGCATTGGAGAAAACTGCTGAAACCCACGGGATGCGGCTGATTGCACCGCCGCTAAAGCTCTGCACAGATAATGCTGCGATGATTGCCTGGGCCGCACTGGAACGGTTTGAACGTGGCAAAGTTTCAAGTCTGGATCTGTCACCAAGGTCACGTTGGCCGCTGGATGAATCAGCTGAAACCATGCTGGGCTCCGGGCGCAAGGGAGCAAAAGTCTGAAATGGCCAGAATATCAGTCATTGGGGCAGGCGCGTGGGGTTCCGCACTCGCATGCGTTTGCGCAAGGAACGAGCACGAGACAATTCTTTGGTCACGATCTTCGGAACAGGTCAGGGAGATTTCCGACAACCGGACAAACCATCGTTATCTGGGAGATTTGAGGCTGGACGCCAATATTATACCCACCACGGACATCACTCATGCGCTCAAAAATGCTGATATCATTTTGCTGTCTATACCTGCGCAAAACCTTGCTTCGGTGCTGGGGTCTTTTCCCGCAGTCACGGAACAGGCAATACTTGTAACCACATGTAAAGGCATCGACCGGGAAACCGGAAAACTCCCCTCCTCGACAGTTAAGCATTTTTTTCCCAACAACCCGATTGCCGCTCTTTCCGGTCCAAGCTTCGCACATGATGTCGTAAAATCACTTCCAACAGCGGTAACAATTGCAGCCAATGAAATCACCACAGCACAGATGGCTGCTGATGAACTGTCGTCATCAATGTTTCGCTGCTATTCATCTGAAGATCTGCCCGGCGCAGAACTGGGGGGCGCTTTGAAAAACGTCCTTGCACTTGCCGTCGGTGCAGCCAGAGGAATGGCGTTGGGCGCTAGCGCAGAAGCAGCACTGATTGCACGTGGATTTGCCGAGATAACTCGTCTCGCGACCGCTTTAGGTGCACGGCGAGAAACGCTCATGGGCCTCTCAGGTCTTGGTGATATCACCCTAACTTGTTCAACTCCCCAATCCAGAAACTTCAGTTTTGGCATCGCGCTCGGCAAAGGGGATGACTTGCAAGGTCTGAAGCTGGCAGAAGGCGCTTTCACCGCTGGCGTTGCAAAACGCCTTGCCGATGAACATCAGATCGACGTGCCGATAACATCCGCGATTGTGAATGTACTGGAAAAACGGGTGACGGCGCGCGAAGCGGTGGAACAACTCTTGACGCGACCCCTCAAGCGCGAGAGTTAATAAAGGCACGAAATTCAGGAGAACCCGCATGCAATATTGGCTCTTTAAGTCCGAACCCTTCAAATGGTCTTGGGAACAGCAAAAAGCCAAAGGTGAAGCAGGTGAGGAATGGGACGGCATTCGCAACTATCAGGCCCGCAATAACATGCGTGCCATGAAGATTGGCGACCGTGGTTTTTTCTATCATTCCAATGAAGGCCTTGACGTTGTCGGCATTGTTGAAGTCTCTGCAGAAAGCGCGCCTGATTCAACGACAGATGACGAACGCTGGGATTGCGTTCACATCCGGGCACTGTGCGATATGCCTGAACCTGTTACGCTAAAAGCGGTGAAAGCAAATGAGAACTTGTCGGACATGTCTCTGGTCACTTCCATGCGCCTATCGGTTCAACCGGTAAAAGACAATGAATGGATGGAGGTTTGTCGTATGGGCGGCCTCAACGGAAAAACGCTAAAGCCGCTTTGATCCACCTCGACAACAAAACCGCCAGGCATGTTGTCCTGCATCTGCAAGGCCTGACCCGTGCTCCGCATATCGCATTTGAAAAAAACGGATTGGCTGACCTGATTTATCAGCTCGGCTTTGTGCAAATGGATTCGATTCCCTGGGTCGAGCGCGCGCATCACATGATCCTGTTTGCTCGAAACCAGACCTATCGAACAAAACATCTTTCACAACTCCACGAAAAAGAACAGCAGCTGTTTGAAAACTGGACCCATGATGCGTCCCTCATTCCGTGTGAGTTCTGGCCCTATTGGAAACAGAAGTTCCGGCGTGACGAGCCCAAGCTCAAAGAAAAGTTCATTAAGTGGCAGGGTGCAGGATTCATGGATCGGGTGGAAGCACTTCGAGATCGGATCGAGCAAAACGGAGTGCTACGCTCCCGCGATCTGGAGAAACCAAAAGGTCAGAAGCTTGAGATGTGGCAATGGCATGACGGGAAGGCCGCCCTCGAATATATGTGGCGGACCGGTCAATTTGCTGTCGCTGGGCGTGATGGCTTTCAGAAAATCTACGACCTTTGCTATCGGGTTATTCACGACGATCACTATGGGCGTGAAGTAAGCCACGAAGAATTCGTCGATTGGGCTTGCCGATCCGCTTTAGACAGGCTTGGTTTTGGGACACCTGCGGACATCGCCCGATACTGGGATCTGCTGTCCATCTCGGAAGTTAAAGATTGGCTCGACGCACGCGCCAAACAGGAGACCAAAACAGTCATTGCCGATTGTTGTGACGGGTCAAATCCCAAAGAATTCTTTGCGCGACCGGATATTGAGACCATCATAGGAAAACTCGACAAACTGCCTGATCGGATTCGAATGCTTTCACCTTTTGATCCAGTCATTCGTGATCGCAAGCGTCTCAAGTGGTTATTTGGTTTCGACTACACCATCGAAATTTATGTACCGCCCGAAAAACGAAAATACGGGTATTACATTTTCCCACTCTTGGAGAGAGATAAATTGATTGGCCGTGTGGACGCGCAGGCAAAACGCAAGGAAGACATATTAACCGCAACCAAACTCTGGCTCGAAGACGGGATCAAATGGTCAGCATCGCGTGACGAAAAGTTCAAGGCAGAGCTTATAAGACAGTCAAGATTGTGCGAAACTAAAAGGGTTGATTGGCATAAGAATCGAATTGTAACCTGAGAAACAAACACGGAGGTGCAATTATGGATCTTTCAAATCTCAATTACCTAGCCATTCTTGTAGCAGCAATTGCTGGTATGGTCTCTGGTGCTGCATGGTATGGCGCATTTGCCAAGCCATGGATGAAAGCAGTTGGATACACAGAAGAGCCGACACCAAATCCAAAAATTTATATTGTCGCCATCATAGCCCAGCTGATTATCGCTTACATGCTCGCAGTCCTGTTCAGGCATTTCCCGTCTGTGGATTTAGTGTCCGGTGCTTTGGGTGCATTTTTCTGCTGGCTCGGATTTTGTCTGGCTCCGATGGCAGTCAACCACCGGTTTCAGGACAAAGGCTGGGACCTGACTCTGATTGACGGCGGATATTGGCTGGTAGTGTTCCTGCTGCAAGGTGCAATCCTGGGGTGGTGGGGAGCTTAATGTTCTCTCGCTCTGCATTCACCTATGAAGCTTTGCCACTTCCTGATCGATCTTCAATGTCAGACAAGGAGATGATTACGGCTGCAAAGGCTTTTTACGAAAAAATGTCCAGTAGACATTCAGTCAGGGACTTTTCTGACCAACCAGTATCACGCCAAGTAATCGAAGACTGTATTCGAACTGCAGGTTCAGCGCCCAGCGGCGCCAATCACCAACCCTGGCACTTCGTTGCAATCAAAGACCCTGAAAAGAAAAGACAGATTCGTCGTGCTGCAGAAGAGGAAGAGCGTGCATTCTATGATGGCGGGGCCAGTGATGAATGGATCAAAGCGTTGGCGCCAATCAGCACAGGACCGGAAAAACCTCATCTTGAGACTGCGCCGTGGCTCATTGTCATTTTTGCCCAGCGCTACGGCGAGTTTGACGACGGAACCCGTTACAAAAATTACTATGTGAACGAGAGCGTTGGAATTGCGACCGGGTTTTTGCTGGCAGCGCTGCATCATGCTGGCCTGGTTGCTCTTACGCACACACCCAATCCAATGAAATTTCTCAATGCTCTACTGGAGCGTCCAGCATCCGAAAAACCGGTCATGATCATTCCGGTCGGCCATCCTGCCACCAATGCAACAGTTCCGGCAGTCGCGAAGATCAAGAAACCTTTACGCGAAATCATGACCGTATTTGGTGACGGCAATGACCTTTGACGCTCAGCCGCATTTGTTGAGTCACAGATTGGAACTCAGGCCACTGGTTCATGAAGATTTTGACGCGCTTTACCTTGCTGCAAGCGATCCGGAAACTTGGGCAGGTCATCCCGCTAAAGATCGGCATGAGAGACCAACATTCAAAAAGTATTTTGCGTTTCTGATGGAAGCCGGTGGCGTTCTTGCAATTGTTGACCGTGAAACGGGTGAAGTTATCGGCTGCTCACGATACTATGTCTCACCAGATGTGCCTGACATGATCTCAATTGGCTTCACGTTTTTGGATAAACAATACTGGGGTGGCGCGACAAACAGGGAAATGAAAAGGCTGATGCTTGAACATGCATTCAAGTCTTTTGATGAGGTCTGGTTTCATATTGACCCGAGCAACATTCGCTCCCAGAAGGCAACAGCGAAACTGGGAGCAGAATGCATTGCCAATCGCGAGTTAAATCTGGCTGGAAACCCCGCAGAGTGGAAATGTTGGCGGCTTAAAAAAGAAGATTGGAATTCAAACTAGCTCGACAAGCCAATAACCATCGCGCCCAGAGCAACGAGGTGTATGAGAATGATCGCGCGATCATTCCACATCACACCAACAATCAGCCACCCCAGCAGCCCCGCCAGAAAAAGATAAATGTTCAGCGGCGTGGCGCCAAAGGCCGTAGCGCCATAACCAAGAATCTGGATGATAGAAGCGGCCCACTTGATGAGGAACGCCATACGTTCATTGTTGTGAAGTGGTTTTTCAGTAATAGCATTCATTTCCTCAATCCGTCTTAATGGCGGGTAAGCCAACCCCAGAAAGCTTTGACTGCTTTTGCGCGCTCTTCTGGCGCACGGCGCATGCCGGCCTCAATTTCGCGGGAAAATTCCGATGGGCTCAGGATTTTGTAGGCGCCTTGGGTATTGCGAATAGACATTTGCTTTCCTTTCATCAAATTCTGGAAACAAAATAATTTCTGGACGCGCCTCTGACAAACTTGTAATTCTTGAGCTTCGATTAAAATTATTTGAAGTCAAATGCGAAAGATTCCTCCCGTAAACGCAATCAGGGCTTTTGAAGCGGCGTGTCGCCACCTGCAGTTTCAGTTGGCGGCGGAAGAGTTGGGGGTAACGCCTGCGGCACTCTCCTATCAAATACGACAATTGGAAGAGCATTTAGGGCTCAAGCTGTTCAGAAGATTGAACCGTGCGGTAGAACTGACTAGGGAGGGCAGAATACTAGCGCCCGGAATCATCACCGCTTTTGAGACGCTGGAGGAAAGTTTCTCCCTTCTTTCACCTCAAGAAGACAACAAGCTGGTGATTTCGACCGGTCCTGCATTTTCCGCAAAATGGCTCGCGCCCCGCCTCCATTCCTATTTGGAAGAGCATCCCGAGATCGATTTTCGCTTGTCAGCGAACCTCAAACTCACGGATTTTGACCGCGATGACGTGGATGCAGTCATTCGGTTCGGTGCTGGCAAATACCCGGAACTGTTTGTGGAGCCATTGTTTCAGGAAATTTCCACCCCGCTCATTTCACCCAAACTGTTCGAAGAAGCCGGAGGTATTGCGGATGAAAGCCTGTTTGAGCATGTCACCCTCGTACATGATGAATCCTTGAGGTTTTTGGAAGCAAGTCAGTGGGGCAACTGGTTAAGTGGAATGAACTACGACACTGTCGATCCTGACCGCGGCGTTCATTTTAGTCACGCTGATCATTGCATCGAAGCAGCAGTAGACGGAAGCGGAATTGTCATGGCTCGTCTTGGCTTTGCTTTCCGGGAGATCAACGCTGGCCGACTGATTGCGCCATTTAAACAGGCGATCAGCGCAAGAGGAGGCTTCTATTTCTGCTGCCCGCCGGAAAATCTGGAGAAAGAGAAAGTTCTGCATTTTCTCGCATGGCTGCGCGATGAGGCGCAGGCCCAGGAAGAGGCAATTACGGAGTTTATGAAAGACAGAGTGTTGATTGGAAACTGAGTTGCCATAGCTTCTAGATCAGAGGAGCATTCATGATCCAATCCCCCGGCTGGCTTTACGTCCCCTACATCGCCAATATTATTATTCTTGTGCCTGTATGCTGGTCGCTGTTTTTCAGTGGCGGAACAATTGGTGTATTTGAAGGAAAAATCGCAGATTCTGAAGGTTTGCGCCTATTGGTAGCAAGCCTCTATCTTGCAATTCTTGTAGCGTCCATATGCGGGCTATTCTTGCCCGCATTCTTCGCGCCGCTGATACTGATACAGATTTTCTACAAAACCTGCTGGTTACTGGTTTTTATCTGGCCACTTGTTCAAAGCGGACAGACAATCCCGTCAGGAATCTCGTTATCGTTTCTAATGATCATTATCACCTATCCAATATTCTTCTGGTTGGCGCTTAAATAAAGAATAGAGTCAATCGCAATCATTACCTCAGAATATTGCTTTTTGGGAAGATGAAATGTGTTTGAATTTTCAACCTGCTTTACAAACACTCCACAAGAGTAAATTATGAATAATGCTAAAAATAATATTCATATTTTTCTCCATGATAACTTCTGTGCTTTTGCTTCCTTGGAATGAAAGTTCATATGCAGAAGTACGAT
>JAAUYH010193190.1_pt1 | contig 32555 bp, 29 predicted proteins | sample 7278061 | NCBI WGS metagenome assembly JAAUYH01 (sample SAMN14350203, study PRJNA611818) | marine sediment metagenome | isolation source: surface marine sediment (0.6m) | place: French Polynesia: Moorea | collected 2018-08 | reverse complement strand
CTATTGGGGCAGAGACAGTTTATCCAAGGAATTGCGGCAACTGGGGTGAAAAACTGAGCCAAGCCTTCGTTTAAATATTGCCGGTGGGTCAATTTATCATCAGTTCCTCAATCAAACTGATCAGGAAAGTCCGTATGACAATTACGACTGTCTTGGCCTACCTTTTAATTGGTTTCTATTTTGTGATAGAGCGATCGCTAAGAAAAGGTCAGCAGGCGCTCAACCTCAAACCGGGGGAAGCCGATGCTGGCAGTTCACAAGTGCTATGGATCTGTGGCGTGGTCAGTATCCTGCTTGTCATTGCCGCTCCTATCTTAAATACCCATAAAATGGGTTATTGGGACAATACAATTGTTGGCTGGCTAGGATTAATATTGATGCTTGGCGGCTTGACTATTCGGTATTGGGCCGCTAAAACACTGGGTGAGTTTTACACAAGGACACTACAGATTATCAAAGGGCAGAAAATAATCAATCAAGCTCCGTATAACGTTATTCGTCACCCTGGATATTTGGGAACATTATTGATGGAAATAGGGGGTGGGTTGGCTGTTGCAAATTGGGTTGTTTTGTTAGCTCTTTTGGTTATCGGAATTACGTCACGGGCTTATCGAATCCGTACAGAAGAGAAAATGCTAGAAGCAACTTTTGGAGAAGAATATAAGATTTATTCAGACTATACTTGGAAGTTGATCCCATTTCTTTATTAAGGTTGCAGCCAGCATTACAACAATGCTGTTGCAGCGGGTTGAAGTTCATTGGTAGGCTCGCCGAGATTACTGACAACCGCTGAATAGATTGCTTGTCAAGCTAAGTGAATTGCGTATTGTCATGGAAATTAGCCGTGAAGACCGAAAAATCCTCGAACGTCTAGGCTCAGGGAAATTTAAGAAGTTTAGAGGGATAGCAACAGCAAAAATGTCGACTGATGAAATTATGAGTCTCACAAGAGAATCATAACGAATGGGATTTTTATTGACCCATGTGTGCTGTTGGATTTGTTCACAGATGATCCGAATTGGGCTGATTGGTCAGAGAATATACTGGAGAAGTATAGTCAAACGAATAATTTATATATAAGTTCAATTGTTTATACAGAGATATCTATTGGCTTCAAAAAGATTGAAGAGGTGGAAGCGGCTATTACAGAGCTTGATATTAAAGTATTAGAAATACCTCGTGAGGCATTATTTCTGACAGGAAAAGTATTTCTAAAATATAGAAAAAATAAAGGAATTAAAACAGCGCCATTGCCTGATTTTTTTATTGGCGCACATGTCTCTGTTTCCAAGTTTGCATTGATAACCAGGGATTCAAGTAAATACAAAACGTATTTTCCGCAGGTTAAACTTATCCATCCTGAACATTAACGTTATGTCTGCTGCGTCCCCAACTCCCGACTCCTACACTCTATAATCCTTCTTCAGGCAGAATTTTCAGGCGAATGGTGCGGGAAAGGGGGCTGCCTGGATCGCCTAGTTGGACTTCTAAGGTTTCGGTGGAAAGGGGTTCCAGGTGGGCCAGGAGCGATCGCAAATTTGGCGTGCTGGCGCCGCTGTCCACATAGACCCGTTCCGATAACTTATTCACCCGTTGCCAAGCTGTATACAGTTTGGCGACGGTTTGCTCCAACTGCGCCGCTTGATTCACCAAATCCGCCGCGGCGTTGAGGCAGCCGACCCGTAAGGCTTCTTCCAAAGCGGATTCTAAATCGATGGCGTCATGATTCAACACTTGGACTTGATTGGCGGCCTCCAGATATTTCGCTAAATATTTGGCCTCAGCGGTGACCTGTTTGAGGGTGTCGACATCTGGATTGTGGGCGACTTCGGTGCGTAGCGTTTCTTGGTGCGCTTCTGGCAACTTTTCCATCTCCCGCACTAAGGGGGCGAGATAGCGAGTCGGAATCGTATTGTCGGCCGCCTTTTCTTTGACTTCATCAGGTAGTAAATCTGAGGTCATGGCCGTCCATTCATCCGATAGTTGACGCACCTCTCGCCGAGTAATGGCGTCCCCTCGGCGGGCGGCTTCGGTCACCAATTGCTGGACTTCTGGGGAGGCCTGGGCGGTTTCGACAAAGGCGCGTTTACTGAACTGGTTGACATCCTGGGATTCCAGTAAGCCATTCTCGAGCAGCGTGTCAGCGCTGTCGGCTAGCTCAATTAACGAATAGGCTTGACTTTTACTGATTTCCTGCTCCTTCAGCCAGTTGAGGAAGCCCATTCCTTGCCCCTCACCGCCCTTTTTTTCGCGATCGCGCACCGCCCGCAAAATCCGCCCCCGCCAGATATCCGTTTGCAGGTCAAAGCGATCGCACACCTGCCAGGCGGCTTCCACCTGCTGCTGAAATTCCATCTCGGAAATCCGCTCATCCTCCGGATCCGGCAACTGAAAATTCAAATCAACCGCTTGGGTTGACCCATTGGCGGTGAGGTCGGCTGTGAACTGAGGCGATGAAGTCATGCAGCGGAGGTTTGGCTCGACAGTCGGATTATTATGACATGGCGAGGGGGGGAGAAACCGCTACTGCCCCAATCCACCCAAAGTCCAACTGAGTAGCCGTAGGGCAAGGGCGATAACCCCAATAATGACCGCGAGTAGGCCCGCCACTAAGAGGAGGACAAATCCAGGATTGGCCGGTCGACTAGGCTGCGGATTTTGAACATGGGCTTCTATCAACTCAACGTTTTTGGCGTTTGCTTTCCAGGCGGCGTCGAACAAATCCCCCAAAATAGGCGCAGAGCCTACGAATACTTCCAGCAGAATATTGAAGGCCATACGGGTTAGACTCGCCGCTGGTGCCCCTAGTCGAGCCCCCTCGATCACGATGTAGGCTGAGATCAGTCCCGAGAAAAGATCGCCGCCACCGGGCAGCAATCCTAGGATGGGGTCTAGACCGATGCGGCCCACACCGGGGATAGGAATGGAATTGTCTAGTAAGTGACTGAGCGCCCGCAGTCGTTTCAGGGCGGCGGCCTGGGCGGCGGCGGATTTGGGTTTGGAGGACATGGGGTTTTGGGGAGTTGTGTGAAAATAAAGTCCCAGGAAAAGGCGGTGGATGGGTGGATGGGTGGATGGGTGGATGGGATTTTATTTATCTGCAGATCCCTGATTGCGCATTCTGATTGCTCAAGGTTCTTTTGCTACAGCTTCCCTGAAGAATGCCAAGACTCTATGATTTTGGCAAGCGCTTCCATTTATCAAATGACCCATGACCTATGACATGAAAAATAACTTTGATTCGATTTTGGCAGGGCTGAGAGGGGGGCTGATTGTTTCTTGTCAAGCGCCGGTTGAATCTCCTTTACACGATCCAATGGTAATTGCAGCTATGGCTGAAGCGGCGATTAACCAAGGGGCGGTGGGGGTTCGGATTGATACGCCTGCCCATATTCGGGCGGTGCGTCAGCGGGTGAGCGCCCCCATTATCGGATTATGGAAGCAGCAGATTCCAGGGTGTGAGGTGTACATTACGCCCCAGTTTGAGCATGCCCAGGCGATCGCAGCGGCGGGGGCGGATATTATCGCTATTGACGCCACTTTGCGCGATCGACCAGGCGGAGAAACGATGGCTGGGCTGATTCAGCAAATTCATCAAACCCTCAATAAGCCGGTTATGGCGGATATTGACACGCTGGAGGCGGCGGTTGCAGCCGCTGACGCTGGGGCGAATTGGGTGGGGACAACCCTTTATGGGTATACCGCCGAAACCCGTCGGAACACGCCGCCTGCTTATGGCTTGCTGACTGATCTGCGCCAAAAATTGAGCGTTCCGGCTATCTGTGAAGGCGGCGTCGCTTCCCCTCAAATGGCCCGTAAAGCTTTAGATCTTGGGGCTTATGCGGTCGTCGTCGGCACAGCCATCACCGGAATTGACGCCCAAGTGAGGGCTTATCAGGGTGCTCTATCAGGCGATTAAGCATAATCTTCAGACCCGGACATCATTCCTTCTCCGCTGGATTGTCCCGGCTTAACGCTGCAAAATCACCATCCTCTGCCCCACAACGGGACTGCGAGCCACCATCACGTCATCGGGATCAATCAGGTTTAAATGGCTAAAGTCTAATTCCTGAGAACGGCGCCATAGTTCATTCGCCATGTCGTCCTGGCGGTTGGGCTCCAGTCCGTACCAAGCTTCCCCCGCCGTTACAATCAATAGATTGCTCCGGAAGTTGGCTTTCACGGACTGGATAAGGCCATCGGCATAGGCGTCGGTGACCTCGGCCACCTGGTCTTGGATGGCGTCAATGACACTCTGCTCTGGTTGAGGAGGGGGAGTGGTTTGTCCCTCTGTTTCTTCAGCGGAGATCGGTTGAGCGTCAGGATTATAGGCGACGCTGGCGGATGGGCTGGGGGAGAGCCAAGCAAACCCCAGGACCAGCAGGAAAGAGATCGCGCCAAACAGAATAGCGGTTAAGACGGCGTCGGATAACTTACCGGAGATCGAGTCCGGTAAGCGCGATCGCACTTGGGTCAGGATGGGGCTGACAAGGTTTTGGAGTTTCCCCAGCACCGGTTTAAGTTTGGATAGTACGTTCATATTTGTTACGCAGCTTTGTCTGGCGGCTACTTGGGCCAACTAGCCTGAATATCATCCAAGACGGCGTCTAAGTCATTGCCCCCGACATAATCAGTAATGCCGGTCCAAAAAGTGCCTGTTCCGACAGCCCCCGGCATCATATCTGAGCCGTCAAACCGGACAATATCGGCATTGGATAGAATTTCCGCCTGCTTTTGGGTGATTGCATCGGTGTAGGCCTCCATGCCCACTTGCTGGTGGGGAGAAATATATCCCCCTAGACTGGCCCATACTTCATGGGGTTTGGCGCTGGCTAAATATTTCATCAGGGCTTGCGCTTCCGGCGTGTCATTAAACATGGCGAATACATCCCCAGCCACTAACACCGGTACGCCAAACTCAGGCTTAATGCCAGGCAGCGGAAAAATACTGACATCTTCCCCCACCACAATCTCTTTGGGGAAGAAAGAGGCGATAAAGTTGGCCTGCCGATGCATATAGCAGCCCGGCGGATCGGTGAACAAAGGCTTGGGAGAATCGCCGAAGGGAGTGCTGATGGCTCCCGTATAGCCGCCGACGACATAATCTGGGTTCAGGACGATGTCGCCAAATTGAGTGAAGGCATTCTTCACCAATGGATCATCAAAGGGCAGTTCATTGGTTAACCACTGATCGTAAGCCTGTGGACCCGCCGTCCGCAGCATAATGTCTTCCACCCAGTCGGTGCCGACCCAACCGGTGGCGGCTCCACTCTCCATGCCTAAGCACCAAGGCACCCCGCCATCCGCCACAATTTGGTCAGTCAGGGCTAACATTTCATCCCAAGTCGTCGGAATTTTATAGCCAGCATCGTCAAACGCCTTGGGGCTATACCACACCAAACTCTTGACGGACGCCCGATACCACACCCCATAAATCTGGTTATTGATGGTCGACAGATCCAGCCAATCTTGCGAGTAGGCATTTGATAGCTCAGCTGGCTCCATAAATGTATCGATGGGAATAAGCAGCCCTTCTTTCGCAAAATCCGCCATTAAGCCGGGTTGCGGGAACATGGCGATATCGGGCGGCTTGCCTGAGTCCACCCGCACCGGCAGCAGGGTGGCGAATGAGTCGGTGCCTTCGTAAACGACATCAATGCCCGTTTCTTCTTCAAATGGGGCTAATGCTTTTTCTAATTTCTCTTGTTGTTCCCCAATTACAACCCCCAGAATAGAAACGGTGTTACTTTCCTGCTCGGGGCCGCAGGCCATTAGGGATAAGGACAGTCCCATCATCAGGGGGACCGATTTAAATAAGGTTTGATTAAGCATCGTTAATTTATTTCCTGGTGTACGAGACAGTAACCGCTTAGAAGATAGAGAGCTGATAAATACAGTGAACCTGAAATATAGTGAACCCGCTTTCAAACTGACGAAGTCTAATACGGGTTTATAAAGCCAAGACGATAGGAATAGGAATGATCACAATAGGAATGAGCAAAGTGGGTATGGGGGTTGTTGTTCTGTTTTTTCCACGAAAGGGGAAATCCACGAGGGCGTTACTTTAACTGTGATGGATTTTCGTGCAAACGGAAATGATCCGCCAGTTGCTTGTTCAGAACTCTTAACCATAGGGAGGCGAGATCGCAAGCGCGATCGCGTGTCATCCTCTATTGAGGCTGAGCTGGAACTGTGATAAGGAAGGGATCCCAAATTCCATTGATTATGCCAGGATGTTGGGTAATTTAAGCCCGGAGGCGGGGATTTTGGGAAATCTAACGAGTGTCTTCAGTTATTCAGCCCCAGCAGAAAGTTAAGCCATAATGACTCTGACTTGCCCCGTTAACCCTGGATATAGATATCAAGTCCTACTATGAAATTGTTAACCATGCTCTTGAATCGTGCGCTTGTTATACCAGCTGCTATCCTTGCAATTGCTATGGGAGCTGAGTTGGCTAACGCCCAGGAACGAGTTTACAACCCGATCGAATTGCCGAAGAGCCGGGAAATTACAGATACGCTCTCGAATCAAGACATACCCACTGGGTTTGGGGGGTTTGCTAGGGATTACACCGTTTACTTAGAAGATGGCGATCAAGTTGCGATCGATGTGATTTCAGATGAATTCGACGCCTTGGTTTCGTTAATGGACGCTCAGGGGGGGACGATTGGCGAAAATGACGATGGACCTGACGGCACGACCAATTCCCTGCTATTTTCCCGAATTACTGAATCTGGGATATATATTGTACGGATTCGGGCCTATGCAGGACAGGGAGAAGGTGAGTTTTTCTTAAAGGTGGCTCGACTGCGCCCAATTGAGGAGTAAGGCTTTATGTGGCCGACTTCCCTATCCAGGGAAAATATAACTAGGGGCCCCTGTCGGAGCGGCGGAGTTTCGAAGCGAAATTCAAATTCGTCAGAGTTTATTTGAGATTTGCTTGCTAAGAGTTCCTCAAGTTTGCTACTTTAGTTAAGCGCTAGACAGATGACATTCATCTGTCGCTTGCCGGGATAGCTCAGTCGGTAGAGCAGAGGACTGAAAATCCTCGTGTCGGCGGTTCAAGTCCGCCTCCTGGCATTTAAATAAATCAATCGAAGAGCCCTAAACCTATTAGGTTTAGGGCTCTTCGATTTAATGTCCGCTCAATAAGCGTTCGCCATTTTTATCCATGTTTAGACGAGTTTGGGGGAATTGTTGGGGGAAAATCGGGAAATTTTTTGGGCGGTTTTCTGGACCGCCAGAAAATCTTGGGCGCTAATTGAGTAGTACAAACATTTCTTGATCTCCGTTACCAATATCTTGATCAAGGGCCACTCTGGAGCTCCGCCACGAGATAAGCTATGCCAACGTATTCAAGAGGCGCTGCAACATGCCCAGGAAGCGTAATGGATGACTATGACAGGGTTGAGCATATTGCTTGTAACGTCGGTTTTGTAGAGGCGAAAGCGCTGCCTCATAATAATCTATTACGCTTTCTACAATAAAGATGCAACAAATGGCGATACAAAAAAACTGACTGCGAGAGGAACATGGCATGGATATTCAATATGCTGAAGCCTAATCGCTTGTGGAAGCGTCTATGGCGATCGCTCGTGAACGCAAAGTCGCTGTCAATTTAGAGTATCAGAAGGGGCCTCATATTTTTGTTTGTCTGTAAAGAGCATGTGTGAAACCGCGGGATTAGTCATGGTTTTTGGGCGGTCTATTCTGAATTGAGCACCTCGTGCAAGGTTTTCAATAGAGCTTCAGAGGTATAGGGCTTGGGCAAAAAAGTTTCGACGCCAGTGGCCATTGCGGCAGCGAGCTGGTCGCTTGCGGCGAGTCCGCTAACGGCGATGATCTTGACCTGGGGATTGCTTCTCTGCAGGGTGCGGATGGCGGCGACGCCATCCATTGACGGCATCATCATATCCATTAAAACCGCGTTGACGCTGTCCTTGTGTTGGCCATACAGGGAGATCGCTTCAATTCCGTTACTGGCGGTTAAAACTTTATAGTTGTAGGTTTCCAATGAGGTTTTGGTCATCTCCCGAATCAGCGCTTCGTCATCGACGATCAGAATTAATTCTCCCTTGCCTAGGGGGGGTTCAGGCTCTTCTATTTGCGAGCCTTCTGGCGTCTCCGCTATGGGTAAGTAAACCTGAAATTGAGCGCCTTGTCCCACCTCGCTACACGCCTGCACAAAGCCGCCATGGTTTTTGACAATGCCTAGGACGGTGGAAAGTCCTAAGCCAGTGCCTTGGCCCACTTCTTTGGTGGTGAAAAAGGGGTCGAAGATTTTATCCAGACTGTCAGGCGGGACGCCAACGCCCGTGTCGGAGACGGTAATTAAGATATAAGGTCCCACTTGAGCCTCAAGATTCCTTCGAGCGAGGGGCTCATCAATGAACAGATTTTCGGCGGAGATTCGCAAAAAGCCGCCATTAGGCATAGCGTCCCTGGCGTTAATGCAGAGGTTCATCAAGACCTGATGCAGTTGGGTGGCGTCGCCATAGATCGTCCAAAGGTCTTGAGGGATATTGGTGTGCAGTTCAATAGATTTAGGAAAGGTTTCTTCGGCCATCTGTAGAATTTCTGAGATCAGGTGTCTGACCTGCAGCACGACGTATTCTCCCTCGACGCCGCGAGAAAACGACAGCACTTGCTTCACCAAAGTCGCCCCCCGCTCAGCACTGACTTTCAGCATTTCAAGCAACCGCTGAGTCTGCGGATCGGCCTGCGGAAATTTGAGGGGCAACAGCTGAGTACTGGCTAAAATCGGGGTCAGGATATTGTTGAGGTCATGGGCGATTCCGCCTGCCAGCACACCCAGGCTCTCCAGTCGCTGGGCGCGGAGGAACTGGGCTTCCAGTTGCTTTTTTTCGGTGATATCGGTATTCACCACCAGGGTCGATTTGGGATTGCCCGCCTCATCTTTCATGAGCGTCCAGCGGCTGTCAACTATGATGGCTCGCCCCGCCTTGGCGACCTGCCGCAACTCGCCCCGCCACTGGTCTTGCTCCGCCAGGGCCTGCTGAATGGCTTCGAATTGAGGACCAGAATCCCGATGGAGCAGCGCCTTGGCGTCTTTCCTCAACGCTTCCGACGCTGTCCATCCGTACAGTGTTTCAGCGCCTTGGCTCCAGAATAAAATTTGGTTGTCCAGTCCTTGAACGAAAATTGCATCCGTAACTACATCCAGCAGGGCGGCTTGTTCGTACACTTTTTGCTCCATGCGCTTGCGTTCTATGATGTCCCGAATCGACCAACGCAGGCCAATCAAACGCCCCTGTGCGTCTTGTCTGGCGGCGACGGTTACCGCAACCGGGAAGCCTTCACCCTCTGAGGTTTGGAGGGTGAGTTCCCATCGCTGCTTCTGTTGTTGAGGAGGGGAATCCTGTATTCCTGCAGTCAGTCGGTTCAGCTGAGTGCGAAATGTTTTGCGCTCTGACAGGGGAACAAAACTGCTCAATGGATGACCCACCAGATTTTTAGGATCTGTGGAGAGCAGGATTCCAATAGACTGGTTAGCTTCTTGAATCCTGCCGACGGGGTCGGTGATCAGATAGCCATCCGGGGCAAAATTGAACAAATCCTCGTAACGCTGTCGTTGCACCTCTATAATCTGGCGATTGCTTCTCAATTCTTCGTTTTGCACCCGCAATCCTTCTTCCGCCACTTGTAAGTCTTGTAAAGTAGTTTGCAGTTCCTGGTTCATGTTTGTCAGCTCAGCTGAGCGTCTTTCTAAAGTGGCGTGAGCCGTGTGCAACTCCTCCTCCGCTTGGGTGGCTCGGCTTTGTAACAGCCGTTTGTTTTTTGCTTCCAACTGTTGAACTTTGTGCTGCAATAGTTCCAGAACTCTGTGCATCTCAACCGGATCCAGCGCCTGCAGTAAGCTGGTCTGCGTGACAACGCCCTTTAGTTCTCCCTGCGGCCCCGTGACCACCAATCGCTGCACCCGGTGTTGCTGCATCTGCTGATGCGCCGTCCAAAGCGAATCCTCTAGACTGAGCGGAAATAATGGCGCACTCATGACAGTTTGCGACGAGAGTCTGGCTAAATCCAATTCCAGTTTCTGAAATTGAACAATATCCCGCTCGGTGATAATCCCAATAGGGATTAGGGGGAAAGAATTTTGGCTTACTCTTCGAGAAGCCTCGCTTTGCTCGTCTATGGATTTTGGATTTTGGCGCCGGTGGTTGGCGACGGGTTGTTGGCCGGTTTGTTGCGTTATTGGGCTGCGTCGCTGCGCCGCCGCGGCGTCTACGATCACCACGCAACTGACCTGATGCTGGGTTATCAATTGAGCGACCTGTAACACCGATGCGCTGGACAGCGCATGGATAGCCTGGGGGGTCATGACCTCTTCTACCTGGCGGAGCCTCAGTAAATCGGTAGGTTGCAGCGTGCGGCGCACGGCCTCAGGGGTGACGATTCCCAGGAGCTGATCCTGCTCGTCTAAAATGGGAAGATGCCGAATCCGATGTTGACGCATCAAGTTCAAGGCGGGAAAGACATCCCGAGCGTCCGTTGCTTTCAGGGTAATTACCTGTCGAGTCATGACATCGGCGATCGCTAATCCCGTCAGTGTTCCGCCAGTCGCGATCAGCCGCACCATATCCCACTCAGTGAAAATCCCCAGCAATTGAGTATCGACCATCACTAGTACGCAGCTAGTGCTGAAGCGATCAACGAGGCTATCGTTTAGGGGTGAGTCATCCTCCGTCAGGAAGCAAATTCCCGTTAGTGACTGACTCATCAAGTCGATGATTTCGGCTAAGGGAGTTTCAGGAGCCACGACTAGCGGATGACGATAAATCACCTGTTCCAGCAGGAAATGTTGATTTGGAGGATGTTCAGTCTGAGCCAGGGGGTCAAGATTCAAGGACGAATACACCAATTGGGGTTACAAGCGAAACCATGAGGGCTGCAGTTAAATTGTTTGAATGCTAAACCGTTATTTGTTAAAGAGATTTCCAGGAATGAATATACCGTTTTAGGTGGGTGTCGAGGCGCGAGACCCAACACCTCTATCCTGTTGGGTTTCATTTTGTTCAACCCAACCTGCGCATAGATTTTTCTATGGGCTAACTGATTACGTTGTTGGAGTCAACGGTGATGTCATTCAATCATTGACTTTCTAGAAAATTGTGGAGGGTAGTTGTAAAGAAACTGTGAAGAAGGCAAGCATAATAAGATATTGATATATTTCTTGACCATAAAATTCCCTCTACCCATCCACCCCTCTACCCATCCACTGCCTTTTGCTGGGATTTGATGTTTGCTCAAATCCCTTGCCGGATAAGAATTGTGGCGATCATCTGTAAAGAAAACTGTGAAGAGGGAAAATAAAAGTAGGGGAGAAAATAAACGTGAGGTTCATCAGATAGCCGGAAAATTGTATCCAAATTTCCAAGACTGTTAAGCGGCCATGGATTCATCGCCACAGAATCCGCAGGAGGCCATTATGAAAATCCTCGTCGTAGAAGACGACTCTTCTGTCGCCCAAACTTTGCAAAACCTGCTGACTAGCTACCACTATGCGGTTGACATCGCCGTCGATGGCGAAGTTGTTTTGCAGATAGCGGATACCTTTGACTATGATCTGGTGATACTGGATATCTTGTTACCTGGGTTGAATGGCGTCAGGGTCTGTCAACAGCTACGCGCAAAAGGTCTTAAGATGCCCATTTTGTTATTAACGGCCCAAGATGACGCCGCCCAAAAAGCCAATGCGCTTAATGCAGGGGCAGATGATTATGTCGTTAAGCCCTTTGATTCCGAAGAATTGATGGCGCGAGTGCATGCCCTATTGCGACGCGGCGAGACGCAACCTCAACCGATATTAACTTGGGGCGATCTCAGCATCGATCCCCGTAGTCGTTATGTTATTTATGGGACACATCTTTTGTCTTTGACCCCAAAAGAATATGGCATTTTAGAATTGTTGCTGCGGAACAATCAACAGGTGTTTAGCGCCCGAGCCATTCTGGATCAGGTGTGGCGTTCCACTGAGTCGCCGGGAGAGGAAGTGGTTCGGGTTCATATCAAAGAGGTGCGGAAAAAACTTAAAGCGGCGGGCGCCCCCGGGGATTTGATTAAGACGGTTCATCGCGTGGGCTATCGGCTAAACTCGGCGTATTCAGGTGTGGCTAGGTCCCCGACGGATGAACCACCTGCAGCGGCGCAAATGGCTGGCCTCGAACCAGTGGATGCAGGGGGGGACAGAATGGCTGTGTCGCAATCAGCGCCAGCAGAACCGGGTCAGAAGGGGCAGGCGTCGGCGTTCACTCAGCCGCTAAGTGAGGCGGAAAAACAACAATTGCAAGCGAGAAATGGCGAACTGGAGCGACGGGTGGCGGAATTGGCGGCGGCTTTGCTTGAAGCCCATCGTCAACTCCAGCAGCGAGACCAGGCGCAGCGGCAGGAGGCCCTAGGGCGACTAGATCGCGGGATTGTTCACGAACTGAACAATGTATTTACCCCCATTTTGGCGACGGCTCAGCTGCTTCGGTTGACCCAGAAAGGGCTTGACGCCGCCGCGCAGAAACAGCTGAAACTGATCGAGGAGACCGCTAAACGGGGGGCTCGCCTGGTCAAACAAATACTCAACTTGAGGACGGAAGGGCAAGAAGAGTAATCCTCAGGGGCGTTGGGGTGGGCGCTTCCGCTGGGGGACTGGCTGCTTTTTCCGAATTGTTGTATCACTTGTCTGGGGATACGGGCAAGGCGTTTGTGCTGGTTCAGCACTTGGATCCAGGGCAGACCAGTTTATTGAGCGAGCTGCTGGCTCGGACCACGCAAATTCCCGTTCATACGGCGGCGGACGAGGAGGTGGCGGCGGCGAATCATGCGTATGTGATTCCGCCTAACATTTAGATGACGATTTCCGAGGGGCGGCTCCGGCTAGCCGTGTGCGATCAAAGCCAGTCGCGAGTCAAAACGATTGATCTGTTTCTCCAGTCCTTAGTGGTCGATCAGCAAAGCAAAGCGATCGCGATAGAAGCGATGAGGAAGCTGCAGCATTTCAGGAGGGCGACCTCTTAACCGTATTCAGGCTGCTGCAAAAGCAGACGGGCGGCAAGGGGTATTTGAGGCGTCACAACTTCCTCACACTGATCCATTAAACTTAAGTCCACCTGAAGACACTTTGCTGGAGAAGACCTAAGTCACGCCTGTCATCTTTTCTAGACGATCTGTTCTTCTGAACTTGTGGCTATGTCTTTTTCCAGGGGGGCTAGCGGCGCACATTGGCATTGCGAGGGAGGGAAGGCGCATGTCAACAGGCAAAATCCTGCTGAGCATTGAGGATGACGAGAGCACTTCGCAAGTTATACAACTGGCGCTGGAGATGATGGCGGGTTGGACGGTCTTGATCGCCAATTCTGGCGTCGAGGGGGTTGCGATGGCGGAAACTCAGCAGCCGGATGCGATTCTCCTAGATGTGGCGATGCCTGTCATAAATGGATTGGAGACGCTTCACCGGCTACAGGCGAATCCCACCACCCGACACATTCCCGTTATTTTGCTAACCGGCTTTCCAGCCTTGGTTAATCACCGCCAGCGGGCTGAGTTAGGGGTGAAAGGGGTGATTGTGAAGCCTTTTGATCCGTTGAGGCTGGCTAAAGGGGTGGAATCCGCCTTGGCTGGGATCTGGTGAAGCGTTTCAGTCAGGCAACTTAACGGTGAAGCAAGTCCGTCCCGCTTCGCTCTCAACCCGGATAGCGTCTGCTAGATGGTTGACCAAGCCTTTCACCAACGCCAGTCCTAGCCCCGCGCCGCCTTGTCCCCATTCATGTCCTCCATCATTTGGGCTAGCTTCTGTTTAGTGCGAATATTTTTCATATGCTTCTTAACTGTGTGGACACTGATGTGTAGCTCTAACGCAATTTCCTTATAAGTGTAATGAGAGCGATAGCGTAACCACACCTCAGATTCTCGAGAAGTGAGACCGAGGTGATCCCCTTCAGAGGTGGCCTGGCGCTGGATTGCCTGACCACGATCTTCCAAAATCACCAGAACATAAGAGTGGGGATTGTTCCCAAGTTGAAACCATCGGGCTCGGATGCGGAAGCAGGCGGATTCTGTAATTTTCAGCTCAGACTCAGCAATCATGGGGCTATGGGGGGGGTGACGACGACTTTGAATGAGCGCCTGACAGACCTGCCAAATGGCGTCTGGCGTCTGGCCCAAAGCTGAGCTGCCTGGGGAAAAGCGATCGCAAATTCGTCGAGCCGCCTCATTGGTTTGAATCCACTTGCCTTGCTCCGTCAGGATCAATACACCATCAAACCCGCTAGTAAGGATTGCCTGCGCCAAGATATTGTCCAACCCTTTGGTTGGCGACCTGAATGATTGTGAATGGCTCTGGGCATAGTTGATTGGAAGGCTTTGGGCAAATATAGTTCTGCTTGTCATTATTAGGTTGAAAGCATAGGAAATACGTTTGATGTGCTTAGGCCGATAGCCAAGGGCGTCAAAATCTTGCGCTGTTTTTGATTGCTACTCTTCCATAACAAGCGTTAATTCCTTTTTCTATCCACCAAGGCAGTCTGTTTTTTCGAATACTCAATTCACTGCCCTGGCTCCCAGTACATAAGATTGAGATGTGAAAATCAAAGGTTGAGAATTGTGGGCAAAATAGCGTCTTACTTGATGACTGGGAGGCTGAAGAAGATTAATCATTCGCCAAAAAGTATTATTGACCTTCTAATGGTAATTGTGGAGAGCAGTTGTAAAGAAGTTGTGAAGGAGGCGAAAATCATTAGAATTTGTCAAATACTTTATCAGTCACGCCTCACAAAACCCTCAAATTTATTTTCTATTGTTAAGGAGGAAGTGCTTATCCTTAAGGAGGCATACCTTGATTTCTACCGCTTCACCCACCACGACCTCCACTCAATCCCAATTTCTGATTATTGGCTACGGCAGAGAACTGCAAGGTGGCGACGATATTGGCCCTGAGGTCGCCATGGCTGTGACTGACTGGCGGTTATCGTCGGTCAAATCTCTGGCGGTTCATCAGCTAACGCCAAGATTAGCTGTCGATATCGCCAAGGCTGACTATGTCATCTTTGTCGGCGCCTGTGGCGAAAGCTGCGCTCCAAATGTTCAAATTGAGCCGATTGTTATTCGCAAACCATCATCGCCCCACTACACAGCGCCTATCTTAGCCCTCAGTTGTGAACCATCTACGTTGCTAACCTTGACCCACGCACTCTACGGTCGACATCCCCAAGCCTGGTTACTTAAGATCCCAACTGAACGCTTTGACAAAGGTAAGTCTCTCTCAGACACCGCCCACCAGGGTATCGATCGCGCCATGAGAGCAATTGAACAGTTCGTCACAACCTATCAACGGCCCCAATGTATCAGCCAAATGTCTACACCTAAGGGAGCTGCAGCTAAATTATAGGGTAGGTGAAACTTTTCGGTCATTAGGGGATGAGTAGGTTGCAACACAAAGCGGAAAGCTATCACTGTGACCATAACAGCTCCACCGAATACGAACAGCAGCGAGCAGTGACGCCGCCGAATGAAAGCCGCCTCGAAATCGAATAGCTAAGTGGCTAGCCGATGACCTAGCTGCTGGGCTCGATGGTGGTTTCTGGTTGACAACGTGCTGTCTTTGGGATCAACCATCCCAATCCACAGAGCGCCGATGGGTTTGCTCCCCAGCATACTGGCCAGTTCCTTCAGGGTTTTGATGGGAGCCATGAGCCAGCGAGCAATAAATCCGGGCGCGGCGCTAGAGGTGACTAGAACAGCTTTTTTTGTGGGCTTGGCGGTGCTGCGAATGGGGGCAGGAGAAGTCCAGGGCCAATAGCCGTAGCAGACAGTGCGCTCTAGAAATTTCCGAGTAAGCGCATTGATGTCGCCAAAGTTCACAGGTGCTCCCAGCACCAAGGCATCTGCTGCTTCGATGCGATCTAGCAAGGATGCCATGTCGTCTTTGAGCAGACACTCACTCCGACCTGGTGCTTGTAAGCAGTGACGACAGTTTGTGCAAAACTCAATGTGCTGATCTTGCAGGTAGATTTTCTCGGTGTGAGCTCCTTTTTGGGCTGCTGCCGCCAGAATTTCACTCACGGCATTGTCAATGACGCCATGTTTGCGATAGCTACCCACGATGCCAATGACATTGGGGCCGATAACGGTGCGATCGCTATTCATATATCCCTCCCTGTTGAATCTCTGGGACGGTAGCAAAATAGGGTATTTTCTTGCTCTCTACCTTCAGTGTGGATCAGGTCATCGCAAATGTTGCAGCCTGTTCATCATTAATTACAGTCACCATAGGCTGGGTTGGCAATTTTCCACTCATCCAGGTCGCCGATGGCAAGGATAGGCAAGATAGGAAAATCTTGGATAAGCGATCACATCCCTATTAGTTTTCAAAGTAGTGTTCCAATGTTGTTCGGATAAGCCTGATTATTTAATGCGTTGCACTGCAATGCAAATTTGTATTGCAGCATATCTACAAATTATTGGGGTCTTCTAAAAGTGTTAACCTAACAGTCTTGATCATTGTTCATTGGTGAGGGTTCAACTCGATCCCTCAAGTCCAGCCGCACTCCCAGCAGTTCTATTTTTGACTGCCGATGTCTGCCCCCTACTCTATGCTTATAGATTGGTTTCGCGTAACATACACTTTTTATACTGTTTCTTTTCCCTACCCAAATAGCCGTCGCAATTAATCCTTCGTGATTGGACATTTGCAGGCTTAACCGTTGAAGCAGCGATCAACGCCCAAGCCCTAGAGTTAAAGGATTTTTAATCAAGGCAACAGCAATTTTTGTTATTTTACTGTAACTGGAGTATTTGTCGTAGTATCCTAACATCCTTCCCCAAACTGGCCATGTCCCTAAATCAGCACTTCCTGCTGGAGCAGATAATTTATCGTCACCCGCTGGTTGTGGCTCCTGAGACCCCCTTAGCGGAGGTCATCGACTTGATGAGTCAGTCACTGTTGCGAATTTGCCGCCTGACTGAGGATGGCGAACCGCTAGACGACAATCCAGTTGATCGGTTAAGTCTTAGCTGTGTATTGGTAATGGCTGATATCCAGTTGCTGGGTATCTTCACTGAGCGGGATATGGTGCGGCTGGTCGCTGTTGGCGGAAATCTGGCGGGGTTAACGGTCGCCGATGTGATGACTCGGCCAGTCATTACACTGAAGGCGATTGACGCTCACAATGTCTTCCATGCTTTGAACTTAATGCGTCAGCATCAGATCCGACATCTGCCGATTGTAGATGAGCAGGACCAGCTCCTGGGAATCGTTACCCCAGAGGGTGTGCGCCGAACGCTGCAACCGACAGACCTATTGAGACTCCGCCAGGTGGGTGAGGTGATGAGCACCCAGGTCATCCATGCCTCGTCTAGGGCGTCGGTGTTGCAGGCAGCTCAATTGATGGCCCAACACCAGGTCAGTTGTGTGGTGATTGTAGAATCAACTGAGAGGCGACGGCGCCGCTCAACAGCGCAACCAGCCAACCCCCCAACTCAAAATCCAAAATTCATAGACGAGCAAAGCGAGGCTTCTCGAAGAGTAAGCCAAAATTCTTTCTCCCTAATTCCTATTGGAATTATCACCGAGCGAGATATTGTCCAATTTCAGAAGTTAGAATTGGATTTGACAAGACTCCAAACGCAAACCGTTATGAGCGCGCCGCTGTTCCCGGTCAGACTGGAGGATTCGCTTTGGGCGGCGCATCAGCAGATGCAGCAGCATCGGGTGCGGCGGTTGGTGGTCACGGGGCCGCAGGGAGGACTCAGGGGGATCGTGACGCAGACCAGCTTGCTGCAGGCGTTGGATCCGGTAGAGATGCACAGAGTCCTGGAGCTACTGCAGCACAAGGTTAAGCAGTTGGAAGCAGAAAACATACAGTTATTGCAAAGCCGAACGACCGAACTGGAAAGGCAAGTGCAAGACCGCACCGCTGAATTGCAGCAGCAGGTGGATCAAGAGCGAGTGGTGACGGAGACAGCTCAACACATCCGCCGCCCCTTAGATTTAGAGGAGATTTTAACCACAGCGACGGCTGAAGTGCGCACCTTTCTCCAAACTGATCGAGTGATTATCTATCGCTTTGAGCCAGACTGGAGCGGTATTGCGATCGCTGAGTCTGTAGCGACTGAATGGCCCTCTATACTAGGCGCGACAATCAAAGAATCCTTCTTCGAAGAAACGGCTAATCGGCAGCTCTATGAAGAGGGCCGCATTCAAGCAACATCGGATATCTATACAGCCGGGATATCTCCATGCCACCTGGATTTTCTGGAGCAGTTCCAGGTTAAGGCCAATTTAGTGGTCCCAATTTTAAGAGGAGAGCGATTGTGGGGACTGTTTGCGGCTCAGCATTGCGCCGCGCCTCGGCGGTGGAAACAATTAGACATTGATTTGCTTAGACGTCTGGCTACTCAGATGGAAATCGCCCTCCGGCAAGCAGAACTCTACCAACAGGTTCAGGCCGAACTCACTGAACGCCAGCAAGCGGAAGAAACGCTGCGTTTTCGAGCCTATCGGCAGTCCATGATCGCTGAACTGGGTAAGAACGGGCTGGCGAATAATAATCTAGCTGACCTGATGAACGAGGCGGTGGCCATGCTAGCGCACACGCTTGAAGTGGAATACTGCAAGATTTTAGAACTTCTGCCTGAGCAGAATGTACTGCTGCTCAGAGCGGGTGTGGGGTGGCGAGCCGGGTTAATTGGTGAAGCGCTGGTGGAAACCCATCGAGGCTCGCAAGCAGGCTATACTCTGTTGAGTTCGGAGCCGGTTGTCGTCAGCGACCTTCGCACAGAAACCCGATTTAACGGTCCGTCTCTGTTGGTTGATCACCAAGTGGTGAGCGGCGTGAGCGTTGTTATTCAGGGTGAAGATAGACCGTTTGGCGTTCTCGGCGTTCATACGACTCAGCGCCGAATCTTCAGTTCAGATGATGTTAATTTCCTCCAGACAATTGCGCATGTGCTCTCTAATGCCATCAATCGCAAGCAAACTGAGCAGAAAATCCGTGAACAAGCGGCTTTACTAGATGTGGCGACAGACGCAATTTGCGTTCGAGGCATCGAAAATCAAATCCTCTTCTGGAACCAAGGGGCCGAGCGCTTGTATGGCTGGACAGCAGATGAGGCGCTGGGCAAAGACGCTAATCAGTTACTCTATCGGAATCTCTCCCCTCAGTTGGGAGAAATCCAACAAGCTCTGGCTGAGAAAGGTGAGTGGCAGGGTGAATTGAGTCAAGTGACTAAAGCCGATCAGGACATTATTGTTGAAAGTCGCTGGACATGGGTGCGCGATGACGCCGGAGATCCTAAATCCACCCTGATCGTTAACACGGATGTCACTGAAAAAAAACAACTGGAGGCTCAGTTTCTCCGCGCCCAACGATTAGAGAGCCTTGGCGTATTAGCGGGCGGCATCGCCCATGACCTTAACAATATTCTGACGCCAATTTTGGCCAGCACGAAACTGTTGCCCCTCCGATTTCCGAATGCCGATCCGCAAAGTCAGCGCTTATTTGAGATGCTGAAGATTAGCGCCGAGCGGGGAGCGGCTTTGGTGAAGCAAGTGCTGTCGTTTTCGCGCGGCGTCGAAGGAGAATACGTCGTGCTTCAGGTCAGACATCTGATTTCAGAAATCAAACAGATTGCCGAAGAAACCTTTCCTAAATCAATTGAACTGCACACCAATATTCCTCGAGATCTTTGGCCAATTCATGGAGACGCCACGCATCTGCATCAGGTGTTGATGAATCTATGCATTAACGCCAGGGACGCCATGCCCAATGGCGGCGTTTTGAGTATCTCCGCTGAGAATCTTTTGAGTGATCAGCACTTTGCTCAAAGGAATCTTGAGGCTCAAGTGGGGCCTTACATTTTAATTACCATCTCCGATACGGGAAACGGCATTTCTCATGACATTTTGGATCGAATTTTTGACCCCTTTTTCACCACTAAAGAAGTGGGCCAAGGCACTGGTTTGGGGCTTTCCACCGTAATGGGCATCGTCAAAAAACACGGCGGCTTTGTGGCGGTGCATAGCGAGGTGGGACAAGGCTCCCAATTCCGGGTTTACTTACCCACGGTAGAGACGCCAGAAGTCCTGCAAGTCGAGGATTCTGAGCCTCTGACAGGACAAGGAGAATGGGTGCTTATCGTCGATGACGAAGCGCTGATTCGGGAGATGGCTAAGACATCATTAGAAACCTATAACTATAAGGTTTTGACCGCCAAGGGCGGGATTGAAGCGATCGCCCTGTATGCCCAACATAAGGACGAAATCAAGGCGGTTTTGATGGATATGATGATGCCGACGATGGATGGCGTCGCCACCATCCGCACCCTACAGAAAATTAATCCCCAGGTTCAGATCATCGCCGTCAGCGGACTCACGGCAAGCGATCAGCTGACCGCAGCGATGGCGATTGGCGTCGATACCTTTTTGCCCAAGCCCTATACCTCAGACGCCTTATTGAATATCTTACACGAGGCGCTCAATGGTCAATGATTTAGAAATGCTTCACAAGTTGCAGACGAATCCCATAACCCAACACATTCTTGTGAATTTTTTAACCTGTCGGCCAGACTTGGTAAATCGGCTCCGACTGAAGGAGTTAGGCGTGAAGGGGGTGATTGCAAAGCCTTTTGACCCCTTGACTCTGGCGAATTGGGTGTAATGCGGCCTTGGAGGAGATCTCATGAAACATTTCAGTTGTTATATCCCCAAAAGCTGGCCATTCGTTGAAGATAGGACTGAAATGACTGACCGCTACTTAAAGTTTCTTAGTGAAAAATCTTAGTATCTTCATGATTTCCTCACATTTAGGGGCTATTCTCTGCATAAGCTTGCAAACATTGTGGGAGGACAACAGTTTATAGGGGCGTCTCCTCCAACCCTCAAAGCCGAGGGAGTGGAGGCATACTGAATTTTCAAGAAGGGAAGAGGCTAGATTCATTTAACTCTGTAAGTTTTAAGAAAAAAAAGTTGAAGCAATTTATTTTTGAACAGAATTTTAATAAGCAGGAATATCAAAAATAACCACCCAAAAATATTGATATAGGGGATTGTCGATCTATCTTCATGCTTGACAAGTAGACTTTCAGTACATGAAATTTCTCAGAAATCTTGTTAATAATCGATTATAAGTAGGCGCAAGATGAATAAATCACAAGCTTTGCTGAATCAAGATTTGAGGCCTATAAACCCTGCTCAACCTCAGGTTGATTTTTCATTAGAACCCACACCCAGACATAAAATTCTCTGTTTCTATATCAATTCAACCAATCGGATGCAAATTATCCGAATTACGAATATACCTGAATATTATTGGGAACGAATGATTTTACCCGGTCAGCACTTGATATTCGAAGCGATGCCGGAAGCCTGCTTGGAAATTCATTCGAGTGAGCATATCACTTCAATTCTGACGGATGTAATTCCCTGTCGACAATTGCATATAAATGCATTGAGTTAACCTCATTTAATCTCCCGGGTTTAGATCTTTGTAACTATCCCTGAAAGCAGTCCTCTAAGCCGCTAATAATAGTTCATCACCTTCCACTATTTTGCAGAAAGTACCGGGTTTCTAAAGTGATAATCCTTCTATTTCATTCACTCTATAGGTCTGTTCATACTTCCCCAATGCGTCAGCTAAATTATCCAGGAGTTCCTCTGAGTTCTCTGAATTCCCTGAATTGATTTCCGCAGATCTTATGAAGCATCTAGCGTTAACCATCCTGTCCTTCACAAGTTCCTCAAACCTCTCTACTAAATTATGGATGATGCAGCATCTTTTTAGCGAATAGAGGCATCTCAGGGAGGCCGAGTTATGAGTGAGAAACCTCCGAGGATCATGATCGCAGGCGCTACCGGATACATCGGTGGAGGCGTCCTTCAGGTTTTGCATCAGAAGGGCTTCTGGATTCGCGCCTTATGTCGCGACAAAGGCCGTCTGAGAAATCCAGACTGGTGCGATGACATTTTTGTCGGGCATGCCACCCGACCGGAGACTCTGAAGGGGCTCTGCGAGGGGATCGATATCGTCTTTTCATCCATTGGGATTCGCTCCTTCAAGCGGAAACCGACCATTTGGGAGGTGGACTATCAAGGGAACCTGAATATTCTGCAGGAAGCAAAGCATGCAGGCGTTAAGCACTTCATATTTGTATCAGTGCTACGCGGATCGGAAATGGCTCGGCTCAGTCCCGTTGCTGCAGCAAGAGAGCGGGTAGCCCAGGCAATCATTGAATCGGGAATGGATTACAACATTTTTGCCCCAACTGGCTTCTTTAACGACGAACAAGTATTCCTGGCAGAAGCCCAACAGAAGGGGGTCGTGCGTCTCATCGGAGAGGGTTCTGGTGTGATCAATCCCTTAAGCGCTCTGGATTTTGGCGAAGAGGTCGTTAAGGTGATCGAGGATCCGGAGTTAAGGAATCAAGTGAAACCGGTCGGTGGCTGCGAGAAATTTAGCCACCGGCAAATTGCCGAGTTGGCCTTCCAAGTTATCGGTAAGGAGCCTCGCATCAAAACGATATCCGCCTGGAGGTTGGCGCTACTGGCGTTACTCCTGCGTCCCTTCAACTACAATGCCTATACCCTGATCAAGTTCTTCGAGTTTATCGCTCGAACGCCGGATATGACCGGAGAGCCGATCGGTCGACGACGGTTGGAGGATTTTTTCAGGAATCTCACCAAAGGGCTTTCTATAGCTGAAGCGGATAGTGCTTTGTAATTCCCAAGCTCACCAGGATGGCTTCTGATCTACCCTTCCACCAACCATCTACTGACCATTGATCCCACGGATGTAGAATAAAAAGCGCGATAAATCCTGCTAGAACTGGAATTCCGGCTAGAAACAAATGATTGATTGGTTCACCCCAAGGGTTTATGAGTGGTTTCATCCATTTCTGCAGAGAAACCGATTTAGTTTGCTTATAACGTAAGTCTGACTTCAACGATGGTCGGATCGCTTGTCCGTTTGCGCTGGAAGCCAAATCCCTGAGCCAGATTCAGCATCGCTGTATTTTCCGCGAAGACTTCTCCAACCAGTTCTTGCAACCCTTTATTGCGGCAGTAACGGATAATCCTTTCCAATAGGGCGCGGCCTAACCCCTGCCCTTTCATATCGGAACGAACAATAATAGCGAATTCGGCAGAGTGGTTGTCGGGATCCGCGATCGCCCTCACCACGCCTAAAGTTTCGGAGGATGCCTGAGCGTCAACGCCCGTGGCGATGAACGCCATCTTGCGGTCATAGTCAATTTGGGTAAAGCGGGCCATTTCGGAATGGGGAAACTGGCGCACCATGCCGAAGGAACGAAAGTGAATGTCATCGGGGGTTCATATCCGCTACATCTCCTTAAACAGGAAAATTTTAAGCCGATTGAACCTGAGATTCTGTCACTTTCACAATAAATAAGAAAAATGAGGAACTTGCGAAGAAATATTTATCTCACAGGTTCCTCAAATTCCTTTGATTTAATGCCTTTTGGAGAAAGGGTTCACTCAGGTTGACGGGAGGACGTGTGATGGCGAATCCAGAACAGCTGGCCCGACTCAGACAAGTTGCAGATACCTTATCGCTAAACATCATTGGACGGCAAAGAATTCACTGCCCACTTGCAGTTGCGTTGGGAATTGCGTTGACTATGGCAGGTTGTTCACAGCCCCCCCCTTCTCAGGCTAAGCAGCCCATTAATGTCGCTCAAACTCCAAATTCACTCTCCGAAGAAGGTAATTTCGTTCGGGTCGTCGTCAATCAGGTAGGGGCCGCTGTCGTTTTGATTGATGCCGAACGAACCGTTGCTATTGCGCCTTGGCTTTTTGATAATTCTCTGTTCCGTGAGTTCTTTGGCGAAGATGTTTTTCCCGAAATACCGCGAGAAAGGGTGAAAAGGTCAGAGGGGTCAGGTTTTATCATTGATGTTGATGGCGTAATTTTGACCAATGCCCATCTGGTCAAGGGCGCGGACAGGGTGACGGTAACCCTCACCGATGGCCGTCGGCTTCTCGCTCAAGTCCAGGGCTTGGATGAGTTGACGGACCTGGCTGTCGTAAAAATTGAAAGTACAGGCTCAGAATTACCAGTAGCGCCTCTGGGAGATTCTGACCAGGTGCAAGTAGGGGATTGGGCGATCGCAGTCGGCAATCCCCTGGGGCTAAATAACACGGTGACTTTTGGAATTATCAGCAGTCTTGAGCGTTCCAGCACTCAAGTTGGGATTCCAGATAAACGGCTGGATTTTATTCAAACCGATGCCGCCATTAATCCAGGGAATTCAGGGGGACCCTTATTAAATTCATCTGGGGAAGTGATTGGCATTAACACGGCTATTTTGAGCGGCGCGGAGGGGATTGGATTCGCCATCCCCATCAATCAAGCCAAGGCGATTAAAGATGCCCTGGTGCGGGGAGAACGGATTCCCCATCCTTACCTTGGGGTCCAAATTGCCACCCTGACGCCAGAGTTGGCGCAAGCCCGTAACCGCGATCGCACCCGTCAGCTTCCAGAAATCAACGGTGTGCTGATCGTCAAAGTTCTACCCAATACGCCAGCTGCCGCCGCCGGTCTAACCCAGGAAGACATCCTGATTGAAATTGATAAACAATCAGTAACGACTGTCGAACAGTTGCAGCAAATGGTAGAAGATAGCGAGGTAGGGCAACTGCTACAGCTGAAAGTTCGGCGTGGCGATCAAACTGTGGCCTTATCAGTCCAGATTGGCGATTTACAGGAAGCCGACTGAAGTCAGGGGGGTTAACCGGATTGTAGACTGTGCTTGTGTCGATGGTCCAACGCGATCGCCCTGGCAATTTTAAGCCGTAATTTTTGATCTCAATCAGTTCTAATCGGTTTCGCAAGCAAGTGAGTTAGAGATTTACAAATCAACGACCTTAACCATGAGCAATTGGCACTGTTTAGACGCTATCGAGGTTTTACATCGGCTAAGCACCAATGCTGAAAACGGTCTGTCCTTGTCAGGAGCTACTCGCCGACTCAGGGAGCTGGGTTCCAATGAGTTGATTGAGAAAAGCGTCGAAGGTCCCTGGCGGCTTCTCTGGAAACAACTGACAGCCACCATGATATTGATTTTGATCGTGGCGGCCCTGCTCTCGGCTGCTCTGGGAGATTATAGAGACGCGATCGCCATCCTCGCCATTGTGATTTTTAATGCGCTCCTTGGATTCAGGCAAGAATATCAGGCTGAGCGAGCGATCGCCGCCCTTAAAAAGTTGGCTGTTCCCACCGTCAGGGTCCGCCGTGATGGGGCGGTGATGGAAATCTCTGCCCGTGAGTTGGTTCCGGGGGATATCGTGCTGCTGGAGGCGGGCAATCTGGCGCCTGCCGACTGTCGGTTACTGGAAACCTCAAATCTACGCATTCAGGAATCCTCACTCACCGGCGAATCGGCACCCATTGATAAAACCGCTCAGGCGTTAGCGTCAGCGGACTTACCCCTGGGCGATCGCCTCAATATGGTCTATATGGGGACCATTGCGACCTATGGGCGAGGCTTAGCGGTGGTCACCGAAACGGGGATGGCGACGGAGTTAGGCAAAATCGCAGCCGCCATTCAAACCGTGGGACGAGAACCGACTCGACTGCAGCAACGCTTAGATCAGCTGGGGCGGAGATTAGCGATCGCCATCGCAGTGCTGATCGCCCTCATTTTCGCAGTGGGGTTGCTGCGGGGCGAAGAATTGAAATTGATGTTCCTCACCGCTGTGAGTTTGGGGGTCGCAGCGGTGCCTGAAGGGTTGCCAGCAGTCGTCACCATCGCCTTGGCTTTAGGAGCCAAGCGGATGTTGAAACGGCAGGCGCTTATCCGTAAATTGCCCGCTGTTGAAACTTTAGGCTCAGTCACGGTGATCTGTTCAGATAAAACGGGCACCCTGACTGAAAATTGTATGACTGTCACCTTTCTAGGGGTGGCGGGCTATCGCATCGATTTGACGGCGCATCTGCGTCATGCCAGGCCCGTCCTGAGTGCTGGCGAAAAACAATCTAAATTACTACAGCAGCAGCCTGCACTGGCGCTACTCCTGACAGGCGCCGCTCTATGTAATGATGCTTTTTTGGAGTCTGTTCAAGCTGATTCGCAACACTTTCATGCAATCGGAGATCCGACTGAAGGATCTCTGGTCGTCGCCGCCGCCCAATTGGGGCTTTGGAAAGTTCGCCTAGAGCAAGCTTTTCCTCGGGTTGCTGAGCTTCCCTTTGATTCAGAGCGCAAGCGAATGACCACGATTCATCAACTTCCTACCGACACAACCCCTCTTCCAGAAGTGCTTAAGGCGAGTATGAATCGGGAGATAGCGTCTGGAAAATCAGCCTACATTGCCTTCACAAAGGGGGCTCCAGACGGTTTACTGGAGGTGTCCAGCAAAATCTGGATAGATGGGCGCACTGAACTGCTGACGGATCACTGGCGTACAAGAATTTCTAGGGCGAATAATCAACTGGCGCAAGCGGGCATGCGTATTCTGAATGTCGCTTTTCGCCCCCTACCAGCGCTTCCATCAAATGACCAAAAGAATACGTGGGAACAAGATTTAATCTTGGTCGGTGGGATTGGCATGATTGATCCGCCCAGACCCGAGGTCAAAAGCGCTGTTCAGACTTGTAAGACGGCTGGCGTCCGCCCAGTGATGATTACCGGCGATCATCCCCTAACCGCTGAACACATTGCCCATGAACTTGGGATTGATACTCAGGGACGCACGCTCACAGGCCAAGACTTGGATCAACTTCAGGTTGGAGAACTGACGGAACACGTTGAATCCGTGTCTGTTTATGCAAGGGTTTCACCCCAGCACAAGTTAGATATTGTTAGAGCCTTGCAAAATCGAGGGCATATCGTCGCCATGACGGGAGATGGGGTCAATGACGCCCCAGCCCTGAAGAAGGCTGATATCGGGGTGGCCATGGGCATTGCCGGTACGGATGTGGCTAAAGAAGCAGCGGATATGGTGTTGCTAGATGATAACTTCGCCACTATCGTCAGCGCCACCAAGGAAGGTCGAGTGATCTATGACAATATCCGAAAGTTTATTAAGTACGTGCTAACCGGCAACTGTGGTGAACTTTGGGCGATCGTGTTGGCGCTATTTTGGGGCATGCCGCTGCTGCTGCTACCGCTGCAAATTCTCTGGATCAACCTTATCGCCGATGGCCTGTTGGCTTTAGCCTTGAGCGTAGAACCGGCTGAGAGAAATGTCATGCGCCGCCCGCCCTACAAACCTAATGAAAGTATCTTTAGCCGTGGAGTAGGCCGAGACATTTTTTGGATTGGGTTATTACTCGGCTTAATCTTACTCGCGGTCGGCCATCGCTACTGGGCTACGGATCAAGCCAGCTGGCAAACAATGGTGTTTTCTATTCTTGCCTTTTCGCGCATGGGACTAGCCCAAACCATGCGCTCCGAGAGGGATTCCCTGTTTCGCATTGGATTGCTGTCCAACCAGCCCTTATTGGGTGTTGTTGCATTAACTTTCGGGTTGCAATTGGCGATCATTTACGTCCCCGCCTTACAGACATTATTCAACACGACGGCTTTGTCGATAACGGAGCTACTGATTAGTTTAATGTTGAGCACGATTGTTTTCTGGGCGATAGAGCTGGAAAAGTGGCTCATCAGGCGTAAGTCACAGATCTGATTGAACTTAAAAGATTTGACTGGACTCCCTCACAAGTTCCTCAAACTTATGCCTGAGAATTTAGCAGGGAGAATTGGATGATGGACATCCTTGCCTGGGTTAGACGGTATTCTCCTCAAGGACACGAGTTCCCGCTTGATCTATGTAGAGAGTTGATAAGCGAAAAGAAGCAATATGGAGCGGGCGCAGTACGTCGTTGTTGTGGGTTGTGGCCGATTAGGCTCCATCCTGGCGAGTCGTTTGAGTGGGCAGGGCCATAGTGTTGTAGTGATTGACTGGCAGGAATCTACGTTCAATCACCTCGCTACTGAATTTAGCGGATTTCAAATCGTAGGCGACGCTTCGGAATTGGCAATATTACGGCAAGCTAAAACAGACAAAGCGGACTGCTTACTTGCGGTTACCGGTGAAGATAATCTCAATCTCATGGTGGCTCAAGTGGCGCAGGTTGTCTTTAAGGTGAAGACTGTTCTGGCTCGCGTTCTCGATCCTGAACGGGAACACATTTACCGAGAGTTTGGCATTGCCACAATCAGCCCCACCGACCTGTCGGCGGATGCATTTCTCCAAGCTTTCCGAGAAGCACTCCTGGAGAACCTGTTATGAAAGTTATTCTAATTGGCGGAGGCAAGTTAGTTTATTTTCTGGTGCGGCAATTTGCGAGCAAAGGCTATCAACTTACCATCATCAATCAGGATGCAGTTGAGGCTAAGGCGCTTGCTCGGCAGCTCAAAGCGACCGTGATTTTGGGGGATGGCAGCGACCCAGTCATTCTGAATGAAGCAGGCGCTTACCAGGCTGATATTGTTCTGTCCTTGACGCCTCATGATCAAGATAATCTAGTCGCTTGCCAAATTGCTCAAAAGCGATATGGCGCGCCTCGCACGATCGCCCTCGTAAATGATCCGGATTATCAGGAGGTATTTCAGCAGCTTGGGGTCACAGTGGCTTTCTCGGCGACTCAAATTCTGGCCAGTTTGATTGAACAGCGAGCCGGTTTTGAGGATATCGAGACCCTGATCCCAGCTGCCGAGGGACGGGTCAGTGTCACGGAGATTACCCTCCACGAAACCAGTCCAGCTATTGGTCAGACATTACAAGCTTTGGAGCTGCCGACAGGTGTGTTGATTGGCTGTATCATTCGGGATGGGAACGTGATTGTGCCGCGAGGGTGGAGTCGTTTACAAACTGCAGACCGGCTGATTCTCATCAGCCAACCTGAATATTATGGGCAATTTCTGAGTAAGCTAACGGGTGAAGCAGGATAAGGGCAGACTGTGCGATATCGGGACTTTCTCCGTCAACGCTATAGCGCCGTATTGGGTTATACCGGGTTGATTAGCCTACTCATCAGCCTTAGTATTTTTGTCCCCTTAGTTGTCCTCCTTGCCTATCCAGAAGAAAGGGGGCTGGCTTGGGGTTTCTGGATTCCAGCAGTGATATTAGCCTTGGTGGGGCTACTGCTTTGGCGTCAACTGCTCCCTCAAGAAGCAACGAGTCTGACGCTGCAAGAGGGCGCCATTATTGTGGTTTTGTCCTGGCTATTGGCGATCGCGTTCAGCACGATCCCGTTCATGGCGGTGGGCGGCCTTAATTTCACGCAGGCCGTCTTCGAATCCACCAGTGGATGGACGACCACTGGCCTCTCCGTCGTAGAGGTAGAACAAACCTCGCACCTCGTCCTGCTCTTTCGAAGCGTCACTCAGTTGGTGGGAGGAGCAGGCTTTGCGATCATCGCCCTGAGTGCGATTACGGGGCCTAGCGGCACAGGACTGACCACTGCTGAGGGGCGTAGCGAACAATTAGTTCCCAATGTGGGTCGATCCGCCAAGCTCGTATTCAGGATTTATAGCGGCTATGTGGCGACCGGAATTTTGGCCTTGCGGATGGTTGGGATGGATTGGTTTGACGCCATTAACCATTCGTTTACAACCTTGTCCACTGGCGGATTCTCAACCCATGCCAACTCTGTTGGCTACTGGGATAGTCCGGTGATTGAAGCGGTGATCATCGGGTTGATGCTCTGTGGCGGCTTGAATTATCTGACCAGCTACTTGATATTGACCGGAAAATTTAAGGCCGTGATGCGCAATGGAGAAGTTCGGCTGCAAGGGTTACTCATCCTGCTCGGCGCACTGATTCTGTTCTTGAGTGTGGCGACAGGACTCTACTCTACTTTGGGAAAAGCTGCACGAGTCTCTGTTTTTGAAACGATTACAGCCCTATCTACGACGGGGTACGCCACGGTTAGTTACCTCAACTGGAAGAGTTTAGGTTGGTTAGTGCTCATTCTCTTGATGATGATTGGGGGGGGGACGGGATCAACGGCAGGCGGTATCAAGCTAAATCGGATTTACGTGCTTTATCGAGGGGTGCGCTGGGAAATTCGACGGCTCCTGTTGCCCAGAAATGCAGTGACAGAACCCAATATCTGGCAGGGCGACCGCCGCCGATTTCTTGATGACCGCCAAATTCGCCAGGTCAGTTTATTTGTCTTTCTGTATTTATTTGTCTACGTCATCGGCAGTGGGATCATTGCCGCTTATGGCTATTCACTGCCGGAGAGCCTGTTTGAATATGCCAGTGCGCTTAGCACCGTGGGTCTCTCTGTGGGGGTGACCACAGCAGATGCGCCCACAGGTCTGCTCTGGTGTGAAATCATTGGCATGTTCCTCGGACGTCTAGAATTCTTCACGGTCATTGTGGGAATTATTCAGATTCTCAAGGATGCGATCGCGCTTTGGGCTTGATGCCTATCCAAGATTCTCTAATCTGTCGCTGTGGAGTAGTTTCCCCTAATTTCTGACTATGGGCGTTGCTCTTCGGTCTGTGGCCATTGCTGGGGCAAAGGGCGCGATACCAGTGGAACTGCAATAAATCGACGCCCGTGGCTCCATAGTACGGGTAATTGAAGCAATCGACGGTCAATTATTTACATTAGAGCGGCATGAACCTGCGCCTATCAAGCAAGGGGCGATCGCTGCTGATGTTGAACGTGATATTTTGAAGATCGTAGTCGTAAATCGCTACGCGGATGTACCGCCTGCCGTCGCCTTAATTCATAATTTTGGCCTTAAGCGGGGGGCGCTTGCTACTTGTGTAGCCCATGACTCGCACAACATTATCGCGGTTGGAACAACTGATGAGGCACTCTGTCGGGCTGTCAATGCAATTATTCATGCTAAAGGGGGATTAGCCGTTGTTGAGGGAGACGCCATCGATGTCTTGCCCCTGCCGGTGGCTGGTCTAATGAGCGCCGACGATGGTTATAAGACGGCGGCGGCGTACGCTCACCTTGATGCTCGAGCTAAGCAACTCGGATCAACACTTTCAGCGCCTTTTATGACACTCTCTTTCATGGCTCTCTTGGTCATTCCTGATTTGAAGTTAAGTGATCAAGGATTATTCAGCGGCAAAGATTTTAACTTTGCGCCGTTGTGGATTGATCAGGCAACTTGAACTATGACAGGAAGATACGTCTATGACAAGATAGCAGTCTCAGGGTGTGGTAAAGAAGGAGCCCCCCACCAGAATCATGTCCCGTCGCCGCCCAGTACGCTCAGTTTTCAATTGTCATAGCCATATGGGGAAGCTGTATCCTGGAATTGCCCTAGCGCAGATACATTCTTTGTCTATCTCCTGTCAACTAGAGTGAGGAATAATGGAGGTGACGGCTCATGAGTAAATGGTTACATACTATGGGACTGACTCTCTGGCTAGGCCTTGTACCTGTAGTAAGCTGCAACCAGCGTCTGAACTCATCAGTCCCCCAATCTCCTGACACTTTACAAATTGTTGTGAGTATCCCGCCACAGCAGTATTTCGTAGAAAGGGTAGGCGGTGAGTATGTGAAGGTTGACGTCATGGCGGGGCCGGGGGATGAGCCGCACACCTACGAACCGAAACCAGAGAAACTCAGAACCCTCAGCCAAGCAGACGCCTACCTGCGTATTCGGGTAGATTTTGAAGCGGCCTGGATGGACCGAATTGCGGCAGTCAATCCTGACATGCTAATTGTGGATACTACTGAGGGGATTGAGCGCATGCCCATGATGACTCATGCCCATTCTGGAGAAGGAAATACTGAAGCGGCGACCCAAACCGGTGAAGTGGAACATCCTGATCCACACATTTGGCTGTCTCCCCGACTCGTGAAAATCCAGTCTCAGACTATTTACGACGCCCTGGCGCAGCTCGACCCCGAGCATGAAGGCGACTATCGGACCAATCTGGAACGTTTCCTAGCGGATATCGATGCGCTAGATGCTGAGATTCAAGCCACCCTTGCAGATATGGCAACCCGAAAGTTTATGGTCTTTCACCCGGCGTGGGGGTATTTCGCCCATGATTACGATCTGGAAATGATTCCCATTGAGGTGGGCGGGACTGAGCCCAGCGCGACTGAGTTGGCGGCCCTGATTAAAGCAGCGAGGGCGGATAATATTAAGGTGATCTTCGCTCAGCCCTCTTTCAGTACTGACAACGCCGAGACCATTGCCCAAGAAATTGATGGGGAGGTGTTGCTCATTGATCCCCTAGCCCGTAACTGGCTAGAGAATCTGCGCACGGTCGCCGGTACATTCGCTGGGAAGCTGAGGCAAGGGGGTGGATCCGTTCGAGAGCCCGTTGCATTTGAGTGGTGAGATGGCAGATACAAACCCCAGTGACGCCCTACCAGAGGTGATTTCAATTCGACATCTATGGGCTGCGTATGATCATGAGCCGGTGTTGGAGGATATTAATCTTTCCGTAAAAGCTCTGGATTTTATTGGCCTGATTGGACCCAACGGCAGTGGTAAGACTACCTTCTTTAAGGTGTTGCTGGGGCTCCTGCCCGCCTCCCAGGGAGAGGTGCGGATCATGGGCAAAAGCGTGATTCAGGGAAGGCGGTTTATCGGCTATGTG